>Ga0193716_1000012_pt1 | contig 199923 bp, 176 predicted proteins | sample U2c1metaG_FD_145901 | JGI IMG/M metagenome (GOLD analysis project Ga0193716, IMG submission 145901) | Soil microbial communities from a riparian zone of the East river system, Colorado, United States - U2c1 | ecosystem: Environmental > Terrestrial > Soil > Riparian zone | place: USA: East...
TCCAAAAGTCGCCTAAGTGATTGAAAACATGGTGGACGAGATCGGGATCGAACCGACGACCTCCTCGTTGCGAACGAGGCGCTCTCCCAGCTGAGCTACTCGCCCACGAGCAGCAAAGGAATTTTAACAGACCCACTCACGGATTCCAACCAGCCGTTGCAAAGGAAAAGCCTCGCCACTTCAAACACGGGCGAGGCTTTTCCTTTTCCTGATCAAAATGGCTCGTTATCGACTAGGGCTGATCGACCGATCCACCTGTCCGTTGCGCCACAATCTTCCGCGCATTTTGATACAGCGCGCGGGCCTGCGGAATCGCTTCCACGGCCTTCTGCACCTGCGGATCGGCAGCCAACTGCACTTTAAAGCCCTCCTGCATGCCAAACGCGGACATGAAGACTTCCTGTTTGATCTTGCGCTTCACCCAGTCCAGATTCTCTGCATAATCGGCTTCGGTATACTTCACGGTGTGTTTGGTCAGGAAGGTGCGAAATTCCCGCAGCACGTCGTCGTTCACCTCAAAATCCTTGGTGATGGTCGGCTTGCTACCCAGGTAATAGCGTGTAAACCCGCCAACGCCCTGGTCTAAGGCAAACAACACGTCATACCGAAACATGGTTTCCTGGAACTTGTTCAGCTTCGGCTGCGCAACAGGGATATCCGGAGTAATTCCTCCGCCGCCGGTAACTTGCCGTCCGCTGTCCGTCAGCTTCACTTCGGTCGGATGCTCAGGAACTTTGCGTTCATAGTGATATGCGTAAAGTGAGACTGCTTTGTAGTCACGCTGAATCAATCGTCCGCTCGGGGTGTAATACCGGGCGGTGGTCAGCGCCAAACCGGTTCCTTCACTGAGTGGAGTTACCGTTTGTACGAGTCCTTTGCCAAACGTTGTATCGCCAACAATCAAGCCCCGGTCGTGATCCTGCACGGCGCCCGAAACGATTTCCGTTGCCGATGCCGAATTATTGTTCACCAGGATGACCAGCGGCACATTTACGCCCTGATTTCCGCGCACCGCGTAGTAGCGACGCTCTGGCGAAGTCCGTCCATGATGCGACACAATCAACTGATTCTTTTCCAGGAACATGTCGCCCACGGCGACGGCTTCATTCAGCAACCCGCCGGGATTGCCGCGCATATCGAGAATCAGTCCATCCAAAGTCGCTACATTGAGCTGATTCAGTGAATCGGCAATTTCCCGGTCCGTCGTTTCGTTAAACGCTGACAGCCGAACATATCCAATTCCGGGCTTCAGCAGAAACGCAATGTCCACCGAGTGCCGCGGAATTTCGTCACGCGTCACCGTAAACGTCAGCGGCTCGGGATATCCCTCGCGGGCAACGGTAATTTTGACAATCGTTCCCTTGGGGCCTTTGAGCAAATCCGCAACATCGCTGGTCGTCAGTCCATCGGTGGATTTGGTGTCGATCTTTACAATTACATCGCCCGGGCGGATTCCCGCGTTGTAGGCCGGAGCACCCACGTAGGGCGACATCACGACGGTATGATTATCTTTCGGCGCAACCACCATTCCGACGCCGTAATACTTTCCGCGTTGATCCTCGCGCAGCAAGGCAAACTGTCTTTGATCAAAGAAGTTCGAATGGGGGTCGAGCATGCGCAGCATGCCCGGAATCGCGCCCTGGTACACCGCCTTGTCCACGTCAACAGGGTCCGCGTAATTCGTCTGCACCACATCGAGCACGCGGGTAAATTCGCGCACAGCAGCCTGATAGTCGTCCGCCGAAGTGGACGTAGCGCGCGCATTGGGGCCATAAACGCCGCCCAGTACGGCAGATACGAGCAGGACTCCAACGACAATGAGTAATCCGCGACGCTCTGTTTTCATCCTAACCTCGTCACTTCAGGAGTAGACCCAAGTATACCGTAAACTGTGGTTTGACAGCGACTGGCACCCTTTCTATGATGCCAATACCGGCTTAGACGTTCCGGAACACGAATGTTTAGCATTCCTCACATGGTTGTGCTGTTTATCATTGTCCTGGTCGTCTTTGGGCCCCAGAAGTTGCCCGAGCTGGCCCGCAGCCTGGGTAAGCTTATGGCTGAATTCCGCAAGGCGTCCACTGATTTCAAGGGCGCTTTTGAAGAGGAAATGCGCGGCATCGAGCGCCAGGCCCTGCAGGTGGAACGCGAAAAGGCCGCCGCCCAGGTGGCCGCCTCGGCGACGGGAATTTCTCCCGCCCAAGTGGCCGAATCGGCTCCCGCCAGCGAAACCGAACCGGGGCAACTGCCGGAATCCACATCGTTACCCGAAGGGCCCGTGGTTACGCCGGTTGCCGAATCCGTAGCCCGCGGCGAAGACCCGGCTGCCGGTCCCGCGGCCGCCGAATCCGAACCCCAACGCATACTTCCAGAAACTGCTCCCACCGAGGCCAGCGACCAAGAGCAGCATGTCTGACACGCCTTCCACCTCAACTGCGATTACTCCCGAGCCCGAACCCGGCGCTCCGATGACCTTTTTCGAGCATCTGGTCGAGCTGCGCAAGCGCATTATCAACTCTCTTGTTTCCGTTTTGATCGGCGCTGGTATCGGCTGGTATGTGGCGCCGCATTTCATTGGCTTCATCATCAAGCCCATGATGACGGCCCTCGGCAGTGCGGGCCTCGACCAGAAACTGGTCTACACCAGCCCGACGGGTATGCTCAGCCTCCTGATCAGCTTGAGCATCTACCTCGGAATCGTTTTAGCTTCTCCGATCGTTCTCTATCAGTTCTGGCTTTTTGTCGCACCCGCCCTGTATAAGCACGAACGCGGAGCCATCACGGGTTTCCTCATCTCCACCGTTTTTCTTTTTCTATCCGGAATCGCCTTCGCCTACGTCATCATGCTGCCGTCGGTGCTCAAGTTTCTTGTCGGGTTTAAAGGCCCGGTCGTGCCCATGATCAGCATCAACGAATACTTCGATCTCACGCTCACGGTTCTTCTTGGCGTGGGGCTGGTGTTTGAACTACCCATTCTGATTTTCTTCCTCACCTTGTTTGGAATCGTCACTCCCAAGTTTCTGTGGGTAAATTCCAAGTACGCCATTCTGATCATCGCCATCATTGCGGCCATCGTCACCCCGACTCCCGATGCGCTCACGATGCTCATGTTCATGGCCCCTATGGTCGTTCTCTATTTCGTGGGCATCGGCGTTTCCGCCATTGTCGTCGGGCGACGCAAAAAGCGCCAAGCCGCGGAGGCCGCGGCATGACCTCGCGTCGTCCAGGAATTTTACAAACCGCCGCCATCGGCGCGTTGCTTTTCGCCAGTTTCGCCGGCTGCAAGGCGGCAGGCAACGAAGCTGGTGGCCCGGCAAAGGACGTGTCCACGCCGCCAGCCGCAGTCGCAATCCAGATTCCCGGCGACGTTCCCGACCCCGGCAAAACCGGGGGCTTCGACGGGGGGAAAGCGTATGTCCACGTAGCCAAACAAGTCGGTTTCGGTCCCCGGCCCGCAGGTTCGAAAGCGCTCGAACAAACGCAGGGCTATCTCGTCGCCGAACTAAAAAGCTATGGCTGCCCGGTGGAAACCGACGAGTTCAAAGCGGATACCCCGGTCGGTCAACTGGCCATGAAAAACATCCTGGTAAAAATTCCCGGCGACAAGCCAGGAATCATTCTGCTGGGCACGCACTACGACACTAAAATTCTCGCGAATTTTGTCGGCGCAGACGACGGCGGTTCTTCAACCGGCGTGATGCTTGAACTGGCGCGGCTGCTCTGCCCGCAACGCCAAAAATATGCGGTCTGGATTGCCTTCTTTGACGGGGAAGAAGCCACGCGAGAATGGAGCGACTCGGATAGCCGTTTCGGAAGCCGCCAAATGGCCGCCCGATTCGCCGCGAGCGGCGAGCTGAAAAACATCCGCGCCTTCCTGCTCGCCGACATTGTCGGCGGCAAGCGTCTGCACTTCAAACGCGAATCCAGTTCCACCCCGGCCCTGGTCGATCTGGTCTGGAGTGTCGCCAAAAAACTGGGCTACTCCGAGATTTTCCTGAAGGACGAATTTCCCGTGGAAGACGACCACGACTCCTTCCTGAAACGCAAAGTTCCCTCCGTCGACGTCATCGACCTCGACCACGAAGATGTCCCCTACTGGCATACGGCTGAAGACACCCTCGACAAAATCAGCCCGCGCAGCCTGGCGATCACGGGCCACGTCTTCCTCGCGTCCCTGCACGAGCTCCAGCAGAGATAATCCGCTTCGCCTTCCGCTCGACAGTCTCGATGCGGGCGCGATCCCTTCCTGCAAAAGAGTGCGGAACTGAACCTGTGTTACATTTCTAGAGTCCAGAAAATGAGTCCAAAACGTATTGCAGTCCAATCTTCGGCGGGACCATATTCCGTTCTTTGCGGTTTTAATCGGGCCGCCCTCAAAAACGAAATCGCCAGGCTCGGTGAATTCTCGAGCACGCATATCATCTCTTCCCGCAAAGTATGGCGGGCCTTGGGCGCGAGCGACCGGTCCGCATTCGCGGTAAACAAACCCGCCCTTCATCTGTTTGACGACGCCGAAGCCAGAAAAAATCTCTCTACCGTCGAAACTCTCTGCCGTTCTCTGACCCGTTCCGGCGCGGACCGCCATTCTCTGCTGGTCGCGGTCGGCGGCGGAGTTACCGGCGACGTCTCCGGTTACGTTGCCGCGAGCTATCTTCGCGGCGTAGCGCTCGTCCACATTCCTACCACGGTGGTCTCCCAGGTCGACAGCGCCATCGGCGGCAAGACCGGTGTCAATCTGCCGGAAGGGAAGAACCTGGTCGGGGCTTTTTTCTCGCCACGGCTGGTCCTTGCCGATCCCCGCTTGCTGCGCACTCTCCCCGATCGTGAATTCCGCGGCGGGCTGGCCGAAGTCATCAAATACGGAATTATTGCGGACGAAAAACTTTTCCGCTTCCTTGAAAAGAATTGGGAGAAAATTCTCAGCCGGGATCACCTGTCGCTGGTCCACATCATCACGCGTTCGATTGAAATTAAAGCGCGCGTCGTCAGCCAGGACGAACGCGAGTCCGGTCTCCGCGAGATACTGAACTACGGGCACACGTTCGGCCATGCCCTGGAAAGCATCACGAAATATCGCCGCTACCAGCATGGCGAAGCCGTCGCCTGGGGGATGATGGCTGCCGCGCACCTGGGCCACGAACTGAAGTGCACCAGTCCCGACACGGTTGCGCGCATAATCGCGCTCATCCGCCGCATCGGCCCGCTGCCCAAGTGGCCCCAGGCTACGCCGACGGATCTGATCAATGCCATGCGCTCTGACAAAAAAGCCCGCGCCGGCAGGATCCGTTTCGTCTTGTCAGCCCGGATCGGCAAGGCTGCCAGCTACGACTCCGTTCCACTGGAAGCGGTTGAACGCGTGCTCCACTACACGCCGCTGCTGGAAAAGAAAAATGCGCTGCCGCCGGAAGCGGTCCATGCCTGACGCCGCAGCTCGAGGGAAGGGAACTACGCCGGAAGGCGCCAGCAGCGAAGCCGACGCTTCAAGGAAAGTTCGCGAGATGTTCACGCAAATCGCGCCTACCTACGATCGCATCAACCATATTCTCAGCGTACAAATCGACCGCATCTGGCGCGCCCGTACCGCCAAAATTCTTCGCCCGATCCTCGAGCGGCCGGAGGCGACGGTTCTCGACTTGTGTTGCGGCACCGGCGACCTGTCGTTCGCGCTGGCAAGCGCCGGTGCGGCGCACGTCATTGGCGCCGACTTCGCCCACACCATGCTGGTCCGCGCCAAGGAAAAAAGCGCCGCACTCGCCGGCTCCGCCCCGGCCGGTCCCGGCGCTCGAATCCCCTTTCTTGAAGCGGACGCTCTCCGTCTCCCCTTCGCCGACGGTTCGTTCGACCTGGTCACCACGGCTTTCGGCTTCCGCAACCTGGCAAACTACGAAGCAGGACTACGCGAAATTCAGCGCATTCTCAAGCCCGGCGGCACGCTCGCCATACTGGAATTTACCGAACCGCCGCCCGGACCGCTCGGCGACCTCTACCGGTGGTATTTTTTCCGGGTCCTGCCGAAAATCGGCGGCCTGATCTCCGGGCATCGCGCCGCTTACACCTATCTCCCCAAATCCATCTCCAAATTCCTGCGCGTCCACGAGCTAGCAAGCTTGATGGAACGAACTGGCTACCAGTCTCCAACCTACAAGGTCTGGACCTTCGGCACAGTAGCCTTGCACACGGCCAGCAAACCCGGGTGATTTTTCTCGTTGGATGTTATCGACGGTGCAGTTGTGGCGGCGAGCTCGTCCGTCGGACCATCTGGTGGCGGGCGAAAGCGGCAGTTTCGCTCCGCTACTCCTCGAGCCCCGAGCCGCGCATCTTGACGAGCAACGTCTTTGCCGAAACTCCGAGCATCTCGGCAGCCCTCGTCTTGTTCCACTTGCATTCCTTCAGCGCATGTTCGAGAATCACCTTCTCCACATGCCCCAAGGCGCGCCCGGTCACTTCTTCAAGGGTCCCGTCCCAGTTAAAATTTTCAACCAGCAACCCTGTGGGCACGGCAGACGTATCCGGCCGCGCCGCGAGCAATTGCAATCCTTCTGCCTGAATTACGGCGCCATCGGCGAGAATCACGGCGCGCTCCAGGGCGTTCTGCAATTCCCGCACATTCCCCGGCCACCGGTAGTGCAGCAGCCGGTCCTTGGCCCCGCCGGACAGCGTCAATCCGGGCTTTTTAAACTCCCGGCTGAACTTCTCCAAAAAGTGTTCCGCGAGCAGCAGCACATCTTTCCCGCGCTCACGCAAAGGAGGGATGGTCATGGGCACTGCCGAAATCCTGAAATACAGATCTTCGCGAAATAGTTTCTCCTCCGCTAGCTTCTGCAGATTGCGGTTGGTAGCCACAACTATCCGCACATCCACATCGATCGACTGCGTCCCGCCCACTCGCTCAAATCTCCGCTCTTCAAGAACCCGCAGGAGTTTCGCTTGAATGGCGAGCGGCAATTCCCCAATCTCATCCAAAAAAAGCGTCCCCCGGTGCGCCATATCCATCTTGCCAACCTTGCGGGCTCCTGCCCCGGTAAACGCCCCCCGTTCATGCCCAAACAATTCGTTTTCGACCAATCCTTCAGGGATCGCCGCACAATTTAGCGCCACAAAGGGCTGCTCCCGCCGCGGCGACAAATGGTGAATGGCCCGCGCAAAGAGTTCTTTCCCCGTCCCGCTCTCGCCCAGCAACAAACAAGTCGAATCCGTCGCCGCCACCCGTTGAATCTGCGAACTCATCTCCCGGATCGACGCGTGCTCCCCCACAATACGCGGGAAGCCGTACCGCGCCGCATACTCCTCGCGCAGCAGAAGATTTTCCCGCATCATTTCCTGCTGGCGCGCGGCCCGCTCCACCAGCAATTTCAAATGGTCCAGGTCGACCGGCTTCTGCAGAAAATCAAAAGCCCCTTCCTTCATCGCCGTGACCGCTTCTTCAACGGACCCGAACGCCGTCAACAGCAGCACGGGAATTGTGGCATCCGCCGCTTTCGACTCCCGCAGCACGTCGAGCCCCGAGGCCCCCGGCATCTTCAAATCCGTAATCACCATCAGGTAGCGCCGCGCGCGCAGCTTCTGAATCGCCGCCGAGCCGTCCGGCGCTTCGTCCACCTGATAACCGGCACGCTCGAGCGCTTTGCGCAGCATCATGCGCAATTCATTCTTGTCTTCGACAAGCAGCAGGGGTTCCATCTCTCTCGTTTCTACCATGAATCAAACGTGGTCTTTGAACTACCGGCGGGCGGTGTGCGGAAAGGAAAAGGGAGGTGCCAGAGCAAAGCGCACCTCCCCTGAGTCCCGTTTATCTGCTTTTTGTCAGCGCCGGAAGTCTGGTCCTAGCGCGCCCAGCCGGAATCTCCGCCAGACTTTCGCAAATCGTCTTCCATATCCGCAATCGCCTGTTTTTGCGCCGCAATCTCCTGCTTTTTCGCTTCAATCTTGGTGTTCTTGTCGCTGATCTCTTTCCGGGTATTCTGCTCGGTCATGGCTTTTTGCGGATCCGGATAATATTGCACCTGGGCTTTTTCCGCTTCGCGCTGCAGAACGTCCAGCTCTTTTTCAAGGGCCGCCAGCTTGGCATGGGCATCGGCAAATTTCTTGCGCCACATGGCCTCTTCTTTATCGAGGCTGCTGGCGGGAGTTGCTGCCGTGGTGCCGGACGGAGTTGCGCTGGCATCGGCGGCGCCATCGGCATTGCCGGCGGATTGTTGCTGAGCCTGGGTCGTCGCGTCGGGAGCCTTGCGCGCGGGGATGTCATCCTCGGTATAGACTTTCTTCGGCTTGGTCGTTGCCGCCTTTTTGTCTTCACGCGCTTTGCGGGCCGCGTCGGCGACCGGATCGGTCGACTGTGCCAAGACCGGAAAGCCAGCCAAAACAAAAATCGCCGCCCCTAGAAAACTTGCCATCCAACGGATCGGTCGCATAGGAAACTCCTCCCAAAAAAGTGGCCGGAAAACTGCAGAACTCGCAATCCAGCAGAGCGCCAGCTAGCGGGCTAGGCGCTGTCCTTATGCAAGTCTACGCCTTCTGCCAGGCTCCGGCACAACGGTAGCGTAACAATAAATGCGGCTCCGCCTTCGGGGCGGTTGCGCGCCTCCACCTGCCCCCCGTGCTGCACGACAATCTTCTGCACCACGGCGAGTCCCAATCCAGTTCCATTGGCCTTGGTCGTGAAAAACGGTCGAAACAGTTTCGCCATAGCCGCGGGGGCAATCCCGGGTCCGTTGTCGTAAATCGTAATCCGCTGGAATCCGTTGTCGTCGCCCCGCACCACTTCTCCGCGCAGCAGCACCTTCCCGCCATTGGCGGCTTCACCACTCGCTTCGGCTGCATTCCGCGTCAGATTTAGCACCGCCTGGCGCAGCAGCCCTTCATCCCCGACCGTATTTCCAAACTGACCTTCGCAGCGAATCCGAATCTGCGGAAGCGCCCCGGCAATCTCCGCCACCACCCGCTCTACGAGCGGCTGCAGAGGCACCGCCTCATTTGAAATATCCAGCGGCCGCGCGTATTTGAGGAATTCCGTCACCACATGCGTAATATTCCGCGTCTGCTCGAGAATCCGTTCCGCATAATCGGAAGCTTCAGGACTCGCCGTCTCTCCGCGGATCATCTGCGCATATCCGGAAATCGTAGCCAGGGCGTTTTTGAATTCGTGCGCAATGCCCGCGGAAAGCTCGCCGAGAGCCGCCAGATTCTCCTTCAGCTGCACTTGTTGCTGCAGCGTGGCCAGCTCCGTCAAATCGCTCAACAGACAGATCGCCCCGTTGATCTTTTCATTCCCGCGCCGAATGGGAGAAATCGTTACCCCGAGCCGTCTCCCGTCGCCACCCGGTCCGCGGTGCTCCACCTGTTCCCGCCGGTAGATCTTCCCGCTTGCCAGACACTCGGCAATCAATTTGGTCAGCTCCGATTTTTCTCCAAGAGCTTCGCTATATCGTCGGAATCCCAGCCCGCGAATCCCCAAGCCCTGTTCGGCCGCCGGATTCGCGCTGGAAATAATCCCGGTGGAATTTACGACCAGTAGCCCCGCCGGCATATTCCGCGTGACTTCCTCGCTCAACCGTTCGGTCTTCTCGGCGCGTTCCTTCTCCATCTTGTGCAGTCGCTCCAGCTCTTTTTCCTGCTCGCGCAACCTCACAATCACGCCTTCCATGGACGCGGTCATAAACGCCGAAGGATTTCCGGTCTTGGCCACCGAATTCAGGGGCCGCGGCGCAAACTCCTCCCGCCCGCCGGCAAAAAACCTTCGCAAATAAAACACCCCGATGGTAACCAGCGCGAGAATGGCTATACCCCAGCCCGCAGCCACCTTCCAGCCATCCGAAGTGCTCGCAGTTTGCAGTAAGGCCAGCATGTTTTCTCAGTTTGCGGAATGTGGCAGCCGGCGACGAAGCCGGCCCGCATCATTCAAGAAATGAAATCCCGTCCTACACGGGCCAATATCGCCAAATCGCCGGCCCAAAAAACACCACCGCGAGAGCCCCGATCCCCAAAAATGTGCCCAGCGGCAACTGATACCGTTTGGCAATCGCCCAACGCAGCGTATTGGTTTTCCCGAGCCCCATCCGGTTTCCGCGCACCGCCACTTTGCGGTTCCATCCCCCCAGGTACAAAACCACAATCAGCGCCACACCCAAAATGCTTCCGAGGGTGGTTCCCAGCAAAATTGTCAAAAATGCTCCGCGCACTCCCAAAAATGTTCCGACCATCACCATCATTTTTACGTCGCCAAATCCCATGCCTTCGCGCCCGGTGGCAATCCTAAACAGCGCGGCAATGCCCCAAAGCAGCAAACTCCACACCGCGGCGCCGAGCAGCGAATCCAGCACGCTCAGAAACGCTTCAGAAGGCACGAGCAAACCGAGCTTGCTCGCTAGCCACAGGGCCGTCCCGTCATGGAGCGGCACAAACCAGGCAAAAACCAGTCCGGCAACCGCCCCCGGCCAATTCACAACATCGGGCAGAATCCTGACCCGCAAATCGGTGATCGCCAGCACCACAATCAGGCAGGAAAACACCACCCACTTGGCGGTCGCCAGCGACAAATCAAAGGACCAGTAACACGCCACAAAAAGCAGCCCGGTCGCGAGTTCCACCAGCGGATACATCGGTGAAATTGGCAACTTGCAATTCCGGCATTTTCCGCCGAGCCAAAGCCACCCGACGACCGGCACATTGTCGTAAGGTTTTATGGGTTTTTTGCACCGGGGACAGCGGGAAGCGGGCGCAACAATAGACAACCCTTCCGGAATGCGCGAAATACACACATTCAGAAAGCTCCCGATCACAATCCCAAAAAGAAAAAACAGGCCGATGACCACGCATCAAATCTGACATACCGAGCGACGATGCTCAATGAATCAGCGGGTCTCGCGTGCCCGATGGCTAACAGTAACTCTTTCCGAACCAGCCAGTAGCGTTCGGAGCAGGCTCGGCTTCAGGGCCTTTCGGCCTGTTTCTAAGTCTTGGTATTTAGAACAGCTCGCCGCAGCCGCAGCATCCGCAGGATCCAAAACCCGGCCGCCCCGGCCGCCAAGTGCTTCAAGGTATGGCCACTTACGAGGTGTCCCGCGGAGTAAACGACCTGATCCCCGGTTTCCAGCAGTTTGGCCAGAATATAGAAGCCCACCACCACGAGCAAATCCTGTCGCCGGGTGTAGCGGGCCGGCAACGCCGAGGCTAGCAACAGAGTCACGAGCGCATAAATCTGCACCGCTGCATAAAACCGCAAATCCCCGCGACCCTGCAACTCGCTCGCGCGCCACTGCAAAACGCTCCCCACTCCGATCGCCAGCAAAAAGGGAAGCAGGAACAGGCCCCAGTTCACACTGACGCGTTCCCCGATTACCGCCCCGACCAGCGGCATAAACACCACAGTCATGGGAATCCGGTCCCACACCAGGCGGGCATTATCCGGAGCCAGATGATAGTAAGCAGATCCTACCGCTGTCATCAGCAACCCCAGAAACAAGATCACCCAAAACACCCGCTCACGTTCATCCACAAACCGGATCTTCTCCGCTCCGGACAGCAAGAGAAAAATTCCCCAAATACCGGCCGCAGCGAACGGCAGATTCGACGCCACATCGCCGAAATTGGCCACACCCAGCCAATCCCGCGTATCGGCAAAGTGGTGATATGCGGGCGGCTGTCCGACCCGCGGCGCGAGACAAGCCGCCGCGGCAACCGCTAGCGTCACTCCGAACAAGAGCAAAACCACGTTTCGTCGCTTCATTCCGTCAACCGTATCGCAACCTTCGGCCGTCGACCACAACTCTCTCGCGTGCTCTCGGTCCGCTCGAGCTCAGCAACGCAACTCCCGCGCGATCCATCCCCCTGGCCAAGGGGCGCCCGCGCCCGCCACGCGCCTTTCACTGGCAACTTTCAGCCGTTAACTGTCGACCGCTTACCTCCTTCCGTACGGCACGCTATAATAACTGTCGACAAAATGAACTGGTTCGAACAACGGATTCGCCGCTACGAGCACCGCCGCTGGACAACCGATGACAATCGTCGCGTGCAGCCCTTTCACTGGGGTCTCGAGCACATCGGCGGCGACCCCGGGGACCCGAACCCCGGCGATTTTGTGCGCGCATACGCCCGAGCGGCAATTGCCGACAGCAAAACCTGGTACGCAGCATCCCCGGCAAACGATTACACCGTTGACCAGGACAACGTTTTAACCTTCTCGAGTTCGCTACACTCGCCTTGGCCAGAAAACAACAGAGTCCACGCCCAACTTTTTCCCGGCAAGCCGAGCGGTCCCGCCGTTCTGGTGCTTCCGAACTGGAACGCCAAATGGCACGGACAACACGGCCTCTGCCAATGGCTCCAGCGTATCGGCATCACCGCTCTGAAAATGAGCCTGCCGTATCATGACCGCCGTATGGTCGTAGGCCACGAGCGCGCCGACCAGGTCTGTGGCCCCAACATCGGTCTGACGCTACAAGCGAACCGCCAGGCGGTCCAGGACGCCCGCAATTGCATCCGCTGGCTCGAACGACAAGGCCACAAAAACATCGGCATCCTGGGCACCAGCATCGGATCCTCGGTCGGCTACATCACGCTGATGCACGACGAGTCCGTTAAAACCGGAGGCTTTTTCCATTTCTCAACTTATTACGCTGATGTGGTGAGCCAGGGCATGACCACCAACCACGTCTGGGAAGGCTTGCGCAACCACGTTACGGTTGAAGAACTCCGCGACTACTGGGCGCCCATCAGCCCCATGCCTTTTGTGGAAAAGGGAATGGGGGCCGGCCGCAACTCGCTCCTGATCCACGGCAAATATGACCCGACCATGCTCCCTGAACTCAGCAATCAGATGCTCGATGCCCTGCGTGCCCACGGCGCCAATCCGCGAAGCGTCGAACTCCATTGCGGCCACTACTCGCTGGAACTCGCCCCGTTTTCCTACATTGCCGGCTACAAAATGCTCGCTTATCTGAAATCCGCTCTCGCCTGAGCCGCCTCGTCCGCGCGCTCCGCCCGATTTTTGTCTGAAGTAGAAGAGCGATGCGCGGGAGATCACACCGCAAGCAAGACTTACCGCAGCAGCTCTGAAAAACGTCCCGAAGCGACGAGCACCGCCACCGTTTCCAGATCCTCAGAGAGCCGCCGGTCCGCTTCAACTCTCGCCGATTTCGCCCGTACGGCCCGGTAGGCCTCGCTCGCCAAAGTCCCGGTCTGCAAAGGCGCCAGCAAATCAATCCCCTGGCATGCACACAAAAGTTCAATGGCCAAAATGTACCGCAGATTCTTCAACATTCGCTCCAGCCGCCGCGCTCCGCTCATGCCCATCGAAACGTAGTCTTCCTGATTCCCCGAAGTTGAAATGGAATCGACTGAGTGTGGCGTTGCCAGAGCGCGATTCTCGCTGGTCAAAGCCGCCGCCGTCACCTGGGCAATCATAAATCCCGAATTCAACCCGGGCTCCGGAGTCAAAAATGCCGGCAGCATGCTCGTCAGCGGATTCGTCATCTGCTCGATCCGCCGCTCGGCAATGCCGCCGAGGGTGGCCAGGGCAATCGCCACCTGGTCGGCGGCCATGGCCAACGGCTGGCCATGGAAATTTCCACCGCTGACGATGTCGCCCTCACCGCCACTGGTCACAAACACCAACGGATTATCGGTAGCGCTGTTTAGTTCAACCGCCGCCATTTCACGCGCCTGGCTGAGTGAATCACGTACGGCCCCATGCACCTGCGGGGTGCATCGCAAACTGTAGGCGTCCTGAACCCGTTTATCGCTTTCAGCCGAACGATGCGACTCGCGAATCTGGCTGCCTTCATTCAAATGCGCCAGGTTCCGCGCCGTTCGCGCCGCGCCGGCGTAAGGCCGGGCATGCATAATTCGCGAATCAAACGCTCCCGGGCTTCCGCGCAACGCGTCGAGCGACAGTGCAGCCGCCACATCCGCGGTGTCTGCGAGAACGTCGGCTTCCTGGAGTGCCAGGCACAGCAGCGCCAGCATGCCTTGGGTGCCATTCAAAAGAGAAAGGCCCTCTTTGGCTTCCAGAGCCACCGCCAGGATGCCAGCGCGCTTCATCGCCTCGCCGCCCGGTAACGTTTCGCCGCGATATGCAGCAAAGCCTTCGCCAATCACCACGTGCGCGAGATGCGCCAGCGGCGCAAGATCGCCCGAAGCGCCAACCGAACCTTGCGAGGGAATGACCGGATGCACGCTGGCATTGAGCATCGCGCACAGCGTCTCTACAACCACCGGCCGTACTCCGCTCAAACCCTTGGCCAGGGCGTTGGCCCGCAGCACGATCATCGCGCGCACTTCGGCTGCGCTGAGCGGGTCGCCGACCCCGACCGCGTGCGAGCGCACCAGGTTGACCTGCAGCTGCCGTACCTGCTCGCTCGAAATCCGCACCGAAGCCAATTTCCCGAATCCGGTGTTGATGCCGTAGGCGGTCGCGCCCGAGGCGACGAGTTTGTCGACCACGGCCCGCGACGCCGTCATGCGCTCGATGGCCACAGGAGTGAGAGAAACTTTTTCGCCGTCGACGGCCACGCGGCGCAGCTCGGTGAACGTCAATTCATTTCCGTTCAGCGCGACGCTCATGACTTGCTCCGCTGCCGGTGTGGTTCGCGAAATGCGGCAAACTGCGTGCGATATTTTTCCGGCAGAAGTTTGGGCCGCCCGTTCCGTCCGCAGATCACGTGTACGGTTTCGCCGGTGGCCAGGGTCTGCCTGTCGGATTCGCGCAGCACTTCATAGGAAAAAGAGATTGTGCGATTCTGCGTATCAGAAATCCGCGTGCGAATTTTCAGCACATCATCGTATTTGGCCGACTTCCGAAAGCGACAATGGGCATCCACCACGACGATATGGCAATCGTCTTCGGTTTCCATCTGTTTGTATTCAACCCCGAGCGCGCGAATGAGTTCGACGCGACCGACTTCAAACCACACCAGGTAGTTGGCGTGGTACACCACGCCCATCTGGTCGGTTTCTGCATAACGAACACGCACAGCTGCATCGAAATATTCAATCATTCCCGCGATCCTGTGATGATGTTTCAGATTTTTATAGTAACGCAGAACTCTCGAACGGCGCATGACACGAGCACAAACAAAATGAACTTGGAGACTTATTCGGAGTCGCCGCGCCAGATCGGTTTGCGCTTTTCCAGGAACGACGCAAGCCCTTCCTTGAAATCGGGCGTGCAGCGTATCCGGGCATTCTCAAGAACCGCGCGCTCCAAATCAGCGTCAACGCTGGCCGCCGCTGCCGAAGTGAGCAAGCGCTTGGCCCGGGTCAGGCTGCTGGGGCTAGCTTCGATGAGGACTCCGGCCAGTTCCCGGGCCCGGTCCATGAGCCGCTCAGCGGGCACAATTTCCGTGACCAGGCCGATTTCCCTGGCTTCGGCCGCGTCCAGGACCCTTCCTGTAAGCAACAGGTCGCGCGCGCGTTTTTCTCCGATTTGCCGCGTGAGGAAAACGGAAACAATCGCCGGGAGAAAACCAATCTTCACTTCGGTGTAGCCGAACTTTGCTTCAGGAACGGCCAACGTGAAATCGCAAAGGGTGGCAATGCCGCAGCCACCGGCCAGCGCCGCGCCGTTCACTGCGGCAATCAACGGTTTTGAAAAACTCCAGATACGGCGAAACATGCGCGCCATCTTGCGCGAATCGTCCATATTGTCAGACGGGGATTGCCGCGCAATGGCCGAAAGCATTTCCAGATCCATGCCTGCCGAAAACGCTTTGCCCGCTCCGGTGAGAATGGCGACGCGGGAATGGCTTTTTTCAATATTGTCCAGTGCCGATTGCAATTCGCACAGCATCTTGGCCGAGATCGCGTTGCGCTTTTCGGGGCGGTTGAAGGTCAGGCTAGCGATCTCGCCGGCAAATTCGAGTGTCAGTGTTTCGTACATGGTGTGAATCTCCTAACTGTTAAAAGTTACGGAGAGTTGCTTGCGCGACCAGCGGCGGAACCGCCGGCGACTCGCCTGGGCAATCAGACCTCTTACCAGCATGCCCTGATTCTAGTTCACAAGAGGGGCATGTGCATACTTGGCCCGGATTGAATTGGTCATCTGCACCAGTTGGTCCAAAGCGGCCGGGTCCATGCCGGTTTTTGCGCCGGCTTGGTGCAAGGCCGCTAGAACCTGTTCGGTAGCAATGTTTCCGACCAGATCGTCGCCGGCAAACGGGCAGCCGCCGAGCCCGGTCAGGGCACTGTCGAAGCGGCGGCATCCGGCCTCGTAGGCAGCCAGAATTTTCGCTTCGGCAAGTTCGGGGTGGCTGTGCAAATGAACTCCAAGCTCCATCCCGGCGCCGTGATCTTTGACGCTGCGATACACCTCGCCAACAAGTTCCGGAGACGCCGTGCCAACGGTGTCGGCGAGTGAAACGGTGCCCACCCGAATATCCTTGAGCCATTCGAGCGTTTCACTAACCAGTTCCGAGCCCCAGGGCTCATCGTAAGGATTGCCAAAGGCCATTGAAATGTAGACGACCAGATCGCGCTTGGCGGCCACCGTTTCTTTTTTGAGCTTCTCCACAAGGCTGCGCGATTCCTGGCGGGACATATTGGCGTTGGCCCGACGAAAGTACGCAGAAATGGAATACGGATATCCAATGGTCGTAACGCCGGGAGTCGCCAGGGCCCGCTCCAGGCCCCGTTCATTCACCACAATGCCAATGATTTCCGGAGCGGCGATCGCGTCAGGAAGGCCGGCGTTCAGTTTGGCCATAACCTCTTCACTGTCCGCCATCTGCTTTACATGTTTCGGTGAAACAAAACTTACCGCATCGATATGTTTGAACCCGGCGAGCACCAGGGCGCGGAGGTAGGCCGCTTTTTCCTCTGCCGGAATGAGCTCGGGCAATCCCTGCCACGCATCGCGCGGGCATTCAATCAGCTTTACGTTTTCCATGTTAAGTCTGGAGTACTCCCGTTTTGAACTCACGGATGTCGGGGTTGAGCGCGGCGGCTTCCAAAGCCCCGACGAGCGCGTCGCGCGTGTGCGCGGGATCAATGATGGCGTCCAGCCAGAGGCGGGCGGCGGCGTAGCGCGGGTCGGTTTGTTTGTCGTAGCTGGCTTTGATGGCGGCGCGGGTTTCCTGTTTTAGCCGTTCGTCAACCTTTTTGCCCTGGCGCTCGAGCTGTTTGAGTTTGATTTCGGCAAGCGTGCTGGCCGCCGCGTCTCCGCTCATGACCGCGAATTTGGCGGTGGGCCAGGCGAACATGAAGCGCGGGTCGTAGGCTTTGCCGCACATGGCATAGTTGCCGGCGCCGAAACTGCCGCCGCAGATCACGGAGATTTTGGGAACCACGCTGTTGGCGACGGCGTTGACCATTTTGGCGCCGGCGCGGATGATGCCGCTCCACTCGGCGTCTTTGCCGACCATGAAGCCGTTTACGTCATGGAGAAAAATCAGCGGGATGCGATTTTGATTGCAGTCAAGGATAAACCGTGCGGCTTTTTCGGCGGATTCGGTGTAAATCACGCCGCCGAATTCGATGCGCTTCTCGTCCGAACCGCGGGCATGCGTCTGCACGTGCTTTTTCTGGTTGGCCAGGATGCCGACAGCCCAGCCGCCGATGCGCGCGTAGCCGCAGAGCAAGGTTTCACCATACTCTGCTTTATATTCTTCAAACTCGCTGGCATCCACAATGCGTGCGATGATTTCGCGCATATCGTACTGTTTGCCGGGAGCCTCAGAGAATACGCCGTAGATTTCTTCGCCGCCGTAAAGCGGTTCTCGCGACGCGGTGCGGCTAAAGGGGGAGGGATTCGGCGCGCCCATTTTGTCGACCAGAGCGCGAATTCGTTTGAGGCAGGCGTCGTCATCGGGTTCGCGAAAGTCCACCGTGCCGCTGATCTGCGAATGCATTTTTGCGCCGCCGAGATCCTCGGCGGAGGTCTTTTGCCCGATGGCCGCTTGCACGAGGGCGGGACCGGCCAAAAACAAGCCGGAACCTTCCGTCATCAGGATGTGATCGCACATAAGCGGCAGATACGCGCCGCCCGCCACGCACATGCCCATGATGGCGGCCAGTTGCGGGATGCCCATGGCGCTCATTACGGCATTGTTGCGAAACACGCGCCCGAAATCGTCGGTGTCCGGAAAGACATCTTCCTGCAGGGGCAGGAAAACTCCCGCCGAGTCGACCAGATAGATGGTGGGGATGTGATTTTCAATCGCGATGTTTTGCGCACGAATGACCTTCTTCGCGGTCATCGGAAAAAACGCGCCGGCTTTCACCGTCGCGTCGTTGGCGATGATCATCATGGTGCGGCCGCAAATTTTCGCGAGACCGGTGATGGCTCCTGCGCCCGGAGCGCCGCCCCATTCCTCGTACATTCCGTGTGCCGCGTAAATACTCAGCTCGAAAAGATGGGTTCCGGGGTCAATGAGTTTGCTGATGCGTTCGCGAGCGGTGAGCCGCCCTTTTTGGTGTTGCGATTCGATCCCCTTGGAGCCGCCCCCTTCACATATACGCGCTTCTTCATTCTTGAGTGCGGTCATCAATTCCACGATGCGGCGCGAGTTTTTCTCAAATTCTGCGGACTTGGTGTTGACACTTGTCTTCAGCGTGGATGCCGTCACTCGCAGACCTCGGTTGCTCCGGTTGGCGCACAGTTTCCATAAACGTCGCTCATGCCCGGGAATCGATTTCATTATACGGAGGAAAGACCGATTCCGCGAGCGCGGCGGGCGGGGAGAAAAGAGCTGATTGACGGCATTTTGGTTCAAGGCTACCCTTGGGTACAGAATTGAACAGCGCGACCCAAGTTCAATTCGCAGTGCTTTGGAGGCGCCTGTGCGAACCAGCAACGGAGTTCGGAGCGGCGGGTGTGGCTCCATGAGTTTGTTGCGATAAGTTTCCCGGCACGAGCACACCCTCCGCTTCACAAATTTCACACGACTCATTTGTTTGATTGGCCGCTGAGTGCTGGCTTTTCTGGCCGTGTCGGTGGCCCTGCCGTGCCCGCTGTCCGGCAGAGACGGCTCAGGCACGCGATACTACACGATGCAGCAGGAGAAAATCCGTGGACTTGAAGACGCTCGGATGGAATGAATTCTTTGAAACGAATCGGGTGGAGGAAAATCGCGCGTCGTGCATTCCGGCGCGGGTTGTTTCACAACACCGCGGACTTTGGCGCGTGGCTGGTGCCTTTGCAGAGTGCTGGGCCGAACCTGCCGGGAAACTGCGGCTGGCAGCAGACGCCGGAGGCGTTTGGCCGGTGGTTGGCGATTGGGTGGAGGTCAGTTTTGCTCCGCCCTCGGATCGCGCGGCGATGCAGCAGGTGTTGCCGCGGCGTTCGCAATTTTCGCGAGCTAGTCCGGGCAAGCACCTCCAGCAGCAGGTGATCGCGGCCAATGTCGATGTGGCGCTGCTGGTGGTGGCTCTGGACGGAGATTTCAACGTGCGGCGGACGGAACGGTATCTCGCGCAGTGCCGGGAAGCGGGAGCGCGGCCCGTGATTGTGTTGAACAAAGCGGACGCCTGCGAAGATACCAGGTTGAAAATCGAAGAGATGGAAGGTGTCGCACTGGACGCACCGGTCGTTTCAATCAGCGGCCTGACCGGCGAGAATGTCGAAGCGTTGCGCGCGTTTCTGGTGCCGGCGCAAACACATATTCTGCTCGGATCTTCGGGGACAGGAAAGTCCACGCTGGCGAATCGTCTGCTGGGGGAGATGATTCAGGACACTGGAGAAGTCCGCGAAAGTGACAGCAAAGGCAGACATACAACCACAGCCCGGCAGCTTTTTGTTTTGCCGGGCGGAGCGCTGCTGATGGATACCCCGGGGCTGCGCGAACTGCAGCTTTGGGATGCCGGCGAGGGAGTGGCCCAAACTTTTGCGGATATTGATGAGCTGGTCGGGCAGTGCCGCTTCCAGGATTGTACGCACGGGGCGGAACCCGGCTGCGCGATCCGCGCGGCCCTCGGCGACGGAACGCTCGACGCGGCGCGCTTTGAGAGTTACGGGCGGCTGCAGAGGGAGCAAAAATTCCAGCAGGAGAAAGTCGATCCGGCGGCGCGCCGCGAGCAGAAAGAAAAAATCGTGAAATTGATGCGCGACGTTCGCAAAAGAGAGAAACATGACAAGCGAAAATAAAAGTCCGGTGGCGGGGGCGACCGTTCCGGCCACGAGCGCAACTGGACCTTTGCTGCTGGATCTGCGGCTGGCGCGACGCGTGGAGCTGGCCGAGGCGCAAGCGGCGGCCGAATGTGCGGAGACGGTCGAGCGGCTGCGTCCCGGCGGAAACGCGGCGCTGCTTCGCGTTGCCGGCGGGTACGCGGTCTATTGCGGGGCATCGTCGCCGATTACCCAGGCCGTAGCGCTGGGGCTGGATGGACCCGTGAGCGAGGAAGAGTTTGACCGGCTCGAGAATTTTTACCGGATTCGCGGCGAGGCCGTGCGCGTGGAGACGTGTCCGCTGGCGGATCCGAGTCTGTTTGAGCGGTTCGCGGAGCGCGGATATCGCGTTACGGAATTCTCCAATGTGATGGCGCGGGCGCTGGCAAAACCGGAATCTGGAGCGGCCGCGGGAGAACTTCCGGCGGGGCTGACGATTGAGCGGGCCGGGCCGTCGCGCATCGAGTTGTGGACGCTGACGGTGGCTCAGGGATTTGCTGAACACTATCCGGTAACCGAGGAGTTGCTCGAGGTGATGCGGATGTTTGCGCTGGGTTCGCACGCGGAGTCCTACCTGGCGCGTTTTGCCGGGAAAGTGGCCGGAGGCGGCGCGCTGATGATTCGCGATGGCGTGGCCGGGCTTTTTGGAGCGAGTACCTTGCCGGCGTTCCGCAAGCGCGGCGTGCAAACCGGTTTGTTGCAGGCCCGGCTGGAACGCGCGGCAGCCGAAGGGTGCGACCTGGCGGTGAGTCTGGCGCAGGTGGGGAGCGCCTCCGCGCGCAATATTGTGCGGCACGGATTTCAGGTTTTGTATTCGCGGGCGAAGTTCGAGCGAGCCCAGAGGTGAAGGGTCAGGCTTTGGCGGCGTAACGCTGGTTGATGAATTCGATGATGTCGAGCGTGCTCGTGCCGGGCAGAAAGATTTCAGCGATGCCGGCTTTCTTCATGGCGGGAATGTCGGCTTCAGGAATGATGCCGCCGACGAGCACGGTGACGTCGTCCATGCCTTTTTCCCGGAGCAGCTTCATGAGTTGTGGGCAGATGGTGTTGTGTGCGCCGGAAAGAATGGAAAGGCCGATGACGTCGACGTCTTCCTGGACGGCGGCGGAGGCGATCATTTCCGGGGTCTGCCGCAGGCCGGTGTAGATGACTTCCATGCCGGCGTCCCGGAGGGCGCGGGCGATGACCTTAGCGCCGCGATCGTGACCATCAAGGCCGGGCTTGGCAATTAGTACTCTGATTTTCTTTGCAAGCATTTCTCTCTCGCTCGGCGCTCTGCGGGCCCGTTTTTATGCCGTCTCTTGGATTTGCGTATAAAGAATAGTCCAAATTCTAGGTGATGGCGACTTCTTCGTAGGTGCCGAAGACTTCGCGGAGGGTGTCGCAGATTTCGCCTACGGTGGCATAGGATTTTACGGCCGAGAAGATGTAGGGCATGAGATTTTCCGTGGTTTTAGCGGCTTTGCGGAGGGCCGCCAGCTGGCGCGCGACTTCCTCGGCAGAGCGGTCGCGGCGGAGTTTGCTCAGTCGTTCCGCCTGGCGGACGGCGACGGTTTCGTCGATCTGCAGGGTATCGAGGGGTTTTTCCTTGGTGACGTAGTCGTTGACGCCCACGATGATTTTCTCTTTTTTGTCGATTTCCATCTGGTAGCGGTAGGAAGCTTCGGCGATTTCGCGCTGCGGATAGCTGCGTTCGATGGCGGCGACCATGCCGCCCATGGCGTCGATTTTTTGGATGTAGTCCCAGGCTCCGGCTTCGACCTCGTTGGTAAGTTTTTCGACGAAGTAGGAGCCGCCCAGGGGATCGACGGTGCTGGTGACGCCGGTTTCGTGCGCGATGATTTGTTGCGTGCGCAGAGCGATGGTGGCTGCAAATTCGGTGGGAAGCGCCCAGGCTTCGTCGAGTGAATTGGTGTGCAGAGATTGTGTGCCGCCGAGGACGGCGGCCAGTGCTTGCAGCGCCGTACGCACCACGTTGTTGTATGGTTGCTGCGCGGTGAGCGAGCAGCCAGCGGTTTGCGTGTGGAAGCGCAGAGCCCAGGAGCGCGGATTTCTCGAGCCGTAACGCTCGACCATGGCTTTGTGCCAGATACGCCGGGCGGCGCGATACTTGGCGATTTCCTCGAAAAAATCACTGTGGGCGTTGAAGAAGAAAGAAAGTTGCGGAACGAATTCGTCAACGTCGAGGCCCCGGCGCATGCCCCACTCGACGTATTCAAGGCCATCGCGCAGCGTGAATGCCAATTCCTGAATGGCGGTCGAGCCGGCTTCGCGGATGTGGTAGCCGCTTACGGAGATGGGATTGAATTTTGGCGTATTTTTTACGGCAAACTCGAAGGTGTCAATGACCAGGCGCATCGAGGGTTCTGGCGGATAGATGTATTCCTTTTGCGCGATGTATTCCTTGAGAATGTCGTTTTGCAGAGTGCCCGAAAGTTTCCGCCAGTCGGCGCCCTGTTTTTCGGCGACGGCGAGATACATCGCCCAGATGACTGCCGCCGGGGAGTTGATGGTCATCGACGTAGTGACGCCCGCGAGGGGAATTTTATCGAACAGGACTTCCATGTCGGCGAGCGAACTGATGGCCACGCCGCATTTGCCGACTTCGCCTTCAGAAAGAGCGTGGTCGGAGTCGTAGCCCATCAAGGTGGGGAGATCGAAAGCCGTTGAGAGGCCGGTTTGTCCCTGCGAAAGAAGATAGCGAAAGCGCTGGTTGGTATCTTCGGCAGTGCCAAAACCGGCGAACTGGCGCATGGTCCAGAGGCGGCCGCGGTGCATGGTCGAATGAATGCCGCGGGTGTAGGGCGGCGCACCGGGGAAACCTAATTTTTCCTCCGGATTCCAGTTGGGGAGATCGGCTTCGGTATACAGGCGATTGATGGAATGACCGGAAATCGAGGTGAAATGGTCAACTCGCTCGGGGCTTTTGGCGAGGGTGGGACCCAGCGTATTTTCTTCCCAGGCTTGTTCGGCAGGAGAAGCGGCGCGGGATTCGTTGCCGGTTTCAGCCGGCGTCACCATCTGGGACGTGGTTTTGGATTCCTCGCTCATGCGGTCGGCTCTCTCCCTGGAAAAATTCGCGGCAGAAGAAAATTCAAACAACTGTTCGAATTTCTACAATAACCAATGCTATGCGAAAGCGGGAAGAGGGGCAAGCGCGGCGTGTCCCCGGCGGCGCAAAGGACAAAACAAGTTCCGGAAAAAAAATTGGGCCGGAGCAAATCTCCGGCCCAAGAAATCGCGAGCGACAGGAAACTACTTTTCGCCCTGCTTCTGGAAAATCTTGTCGGCGCCGACAACCTGGCCATTCAGAGTTCCGGGGATGAGCGTTTCGCGATCAACGCTGCCTTTTTTGGCATCGGCAATCGTCACCCGGTTCACTTCCAGGGTGCGCCCAACGGCCCGTTCGAAGTTGGCTTTGGCTTCCACCAGATCGGCCAGCGCGCGCAACTCCGTGCCCTGGGCGGTGACCAGGTCGCGCTGCGTTTGAATGACCAGGTACACGGTGGATGCGCCAAGCTGGTATTTTTTCTGTTCGGCGTCGAAAGTCTGCTGCTGAAGTTCCCGCGCTTTGGCCGCCGCTTCGACGCGAGCGCGATTCTGTTGCAGCGCGATGTAGGTGTTGCGGACGTCGAGAAGCGCATTGTTCTTGATCTGCTGAACCTGCGCTTCGAGCTGCCGCTGCTGCAGGATGGAGCGCTGGTTATCGGCCTGCGCCGAACGATTGCGCAAAGGGAGCTGCAGCGTCAATCCCGCGGCATATTCCGGAAAGCGATTGTGGAAGATCTGGCTCTGCGCGTCGCCGAGGCCGCCGGTCGCAACACCAGTGACCGGAGCGGTGGCCAGAGGAACAAAGATAGGAATTGGCGTGCCGCCGGGCCCGATAATCGTGACCGGGGTTCCGCTCGCATCGACGATTGGCGTGTTCACGTCGCCGGTAACGACGGGCGTTCCCGTGGTGACCGAATTGCCCCCGAGGCCAACGCTGGAGTAACGCGCAGTGAGAGTCAGACTGGGAAGCAGGGCATTGGCGGTCGCTTTCACGTCGATATCGGCGTTTTTCAGGTTGTAGACCTGTTCCTGGATATCCGGGCGTTTGGCGAAAGCTTCCTTGATGGAGTCTTCAAACGACGGGCCTTCAACGTCAGAAGGCCGAACCGGGAGTTCGGAAGGGATAATCTCCACATTCAGAAGGCTGGCGGCCAGGGGATCTTTGGTGATCGCATTTTTCAGAGTCTGTTCCTGCTGGAGCTGCACGGTTTGCGCAACGATCAGATTCTGGCGGTCGGTGGCTAACTCAGATTCCGCCCGTGTGACGTCGAGCGGCGCCATGGTGCCGATTTCCAACTGTTTTTTATTGTCGTTGTAGAGTTTTTCGGAAACTTCGACGGCCTGCTTTTGCACGCGAACGTTCTCCCTCGCGTACACCAGTTCCCAATAGTCCGTAATGGTATTGGTAACGGTGGTGATGGCCTGTTGTGAAAAGGCCAGGTCGGCGATTTTGCGGTTGTTCTTGGCGATGCGCAGGTTGCGGCGATTGACTTCCAGGCAGCAGCCATTGAGCAGTTGCTGATTGACTTGTACGGTCAGCGACGATTGCACGGATGGATTAAAAAAGTTGGCCGTGGGACTGGACGACGCGCGGGTGTTGTTCCACGCCGCCGTTACGCTCGTGCCGGTGTTAAACGCTTGCGTGTAAGTCGTGTCATAGCTCGCGGAGTGACTGGTCAATCCGATCAAACTGCTCGTGCCGGTGCCACCGGTTCCGGAAATGAACGGGTTGTTGATGGGCGTGGTGAGGTTGTCAAAAAAGATCGACTGGGTCACGACCGGATCCAGATTGAGAATAGGAAAATTGGCATTTGAGCCGCTGTACACCGCGTCCGGAGCTCCAATGCCTTGTCCGAACCCTCCGGCCTTGGCCTTCAAAATGGAATTGTCGGCGTACCACGGGACATATCTCTGAATCGTGATATCGAGATTGTTCTCAAGAGCCAGCTCGACAGCATCCTGCAGCGTAATCTCGAGTTTCCCGTCATGAATGAGCTGCTCGACCCGGGGCGAGTTGGTGAGCGTCTCGCGATCGATATGAATCGGGCGATAGAGGCCAAGAAAATTGGGAAAAACCCGTGGCCCGTTCGAATAGTCGTGTTTATACACGCCCAGCGAAACGGGAATGGGAGGAGCGGGTGGGGTCGTGCTCTCCTTGGGTGATTGGGCAGGAGGCAGCGACGGTGGTGCTGGTTCCTGTGCAAAGCTCGGCGATACCGGACCTGCCGCAATGATGCCTGCCAGCAAGGCGGCCAACAGCGGTCGAGCAAACAACTTCGTCATGTTATTCCTCACCCCTGGAGTCTCTGTCCCCACGGGACCTCTCTTATTGTGTTTCACGTCAAAATCAACTGGCCCTGCTCTAACTTTATTACCCTCAACACAGTAAAACGTCTGGGGGTCCCATTATGTTTCACCAAATACGTAGAGAAGTGCCGGAAGAAGGGCTGCCGAGCAGCATTTCAGGCAAAAAAGGAGTTTAGCAGGGGCACTCATCCTTGACAATGAATCTGGCGACGGCTAGGCTGCTGACACTTCGACGTTTAGGAGCAATCTACGGTTAGCGGGATGCCATGCTGAAACGCGAAGAGTTGCTGAAGATATTCGAATCGGCAGGAGCCATTCGCCACGGGCATTTTGAATTGTCCAGCGGCTTGCACAGCGGCATGTATGTCCAGTGTGCGCTTGTGCTGCGCTACCCGCGCTTTGCTGAAAAGCTGGGGCAGGCGCTGGCGGCCCTGTTTTCCGATGCCATCATTGAAGCGGTCGTTTCTCCGGCGATCGGCGGGCTGATTGTAGGGCACGAAGTGGCGCGTGCGCTCCCGGAACCCAAAGACAGTACAGGCGGAGGCGTTCCCGCATTGTTTGTTGAACGCGACGGCAGCGGGACCATGAGCATGCGGCGCGGTTTTTCTCTCAAACCCGACCAACACGTGCTGGTGGTCGAAGATGTGTGGACGACGGGCGGTTCGACGCAGGAAGCGATTCGGGTTGTGGAAGAGGCGGGCGGCCGGGTTATCGCCGCCGGCGCACTGATTGATCGCAGTGGCGGGAACATCGAATTTCCCGTCGAATCGCAGGCGCTGCTGGATTTGCCGATTGCCAGTTATGATCCGGACGAATGCCCGTTTTGCCGTGAAGGCAGCGCCGCCGTTAAGCCCGGAAGCCGCTTTGCCCGCATTGCATCGTGAACAACCATTTTCCTCGCGTGCGAATTGGCGGCGACTTGCGCGCGTTTCCGGCCGGACGCCGCACTTCTCGGCTTGGACCACCCTCGCACTCATGCGCTATTTCAAATTAACGATTGCCTACGACGGGACGGATTTTCACGGCTGGCAGATTCAGCCGAACAAGCCGACCGTACAGGGCGAAATTATTTCCATTCTCCGCCGTCTGACTCAGGAACATATTCATTTTCACGGCGCCGGGCGCACCGATTCTGGGGTGCATGCGCTCGGACAAGTCGGCAGTTTTAAAACCAAGTCCGCGCTGTCGGCCCAGGAATTTCAGCGCGCACTCAATGCGCTGTTGCCGCCCACGATTCGGATCATGGAATCGGAGGAGGTGGGGCCGGACTTCAACGCCCGGTGGTCGTCTGTCGGGAAAATCTACCGGTACCGTATCTATCGCGAACGAGTCGTTCCCCCTATGCTCTGGCGATTCGTTTTGCATTATCCGTTTCCCCTCAATGAAGAGGCCATGCGCGACGCGGCGGCCCGGTTCGTCGGCATGCACGACTTTGCTTCGTTTGCGGCGTCCAGCGGATCGGAAGATGACGATAAAGAGCGAACGACGGAACGAGAAATCTATGCAGCTGACCTGGCGCGCTCGGCCGACAACGCGGAACTGGTTTTCACCGTGCAAGGGCGATCATTTCTGCGCTACATGGTTCGCAAAATGGTCGGAACCCTACTGGACGTCGGGCGCGGGAAACTGCAAGCGTCCGACATCGACCGGCTCTATGAGTTGCGGGATCGCTCGAAGTCCGGGCCTACGGTGCCTCCGCAAGGATTGTTCATGGTCGAAGTGCACCACGAGGAAGCCTGGCGCGTGGGCCGGCCCTAGCAGCGCCAGTGTTTCCTATCATTACCTTAAATTTCGGATAGAATCCGTTCATGGCCGACGCCGCTGCCTCCCCTGGCTCGATTCCTTCCATTGATCCAGCGACGGGCCAAATCCTCAAGCAGTTTGCCGGAACGCGACCGACCGATGTCCCGGAAATTGTGGCTGGTGTCCGTCGGGCACAGTTGGAATGGGCAACGCTTCCACTCGCCGCGCGCTCGAAGTATGTTTTGCGACTCGCAGACTCGATACTGGCTTCGCGAGAAATCCTTGCCAATGCGGTCGTCGCCGAGTCCGGCAAGCCCAGAGTTGAGGCCCTGTTTGCCGATGTCTTTGTATCGCTTGATACGGCCGAATATTTCGGCAAGTTTGGGGACCGCCTGCTGCAGCCGGAGCGCGTGCCGCATCATAGTCTTGCGGCCAAAGCCAAGTCCGGACGTCTCGGGTATGAACCTCTGGGGGTCATTGGAATTATCAGCTCCTGGAACTATCCGCTGGCGATTCCACTGAGCCAAATCATTCCCGCGGTGCTGGCCGGGAACGGCGTCGTTTGCAAAACCAGCGATTTCACGCCGCATTGCGGAGCATTAATTGAAAAACTTTTCATCGAATCCGGATTTCCCGACAATCTGGTCCGCATTGTGCACGGCGGCGCGGACGTCGGGCAGGCGCTGGTTGCAGCAAGGCCGGACAAGGTGCTGTTTACCGGCAGCGTAGCCACGGGCCGCACGGTTGCCGAAGCCTGCGCCAAAGAGCTGATTCCGAGCGTTCTTGAACTGGGCGGCAAGGACGCAATGATTGTTCTGGCCGATGCCGACCCGCATGCTACCTCGAGCGGCGCAGTGTGGGGAAGCTTCACCAACTGTGGCCAGGTTTGCCTTTCAGTCGAACGGTTGTTCGTCGAACGAGCCATCAGCGATTCATTCCTCGCGCAATGCGTTTCTAAAACAAAAAAGCTGCGAATGGGACCGGGAAGCGATCCGGCCAGCGACGTGGGTCCGCTCATACGGCCGCATCACGTGGAAAGAATGACCGCTCTGGTCAGCGATGCGGTGGCGAAAGGCGCCCAGGTGCTGTGCGGAGGAAAGGCGCGGCCGGATCTGGGACCGGGCTTTTTCGAGCCGACGGTCGTGTCCGGTGTTAATTTCTCGATGAAGCTGTTTCAGGAAGAAACCTTTGGCCCCATTATGGCTGTGCAGACGGTGCGGGATTCCGAAGAAGCAATTGCCATGGCCAACGATTCGCCGTTTACGCTGGCGGCCAGCGTGTGGACGGGCAATGGGAAACGCGGCGCGGAAATTGCCGCCCGGCTGCGGGCAGGATCTGTGATGGTCAATGACGTCATCAGTTATTTTGCGATTGCCGAAGCCCCGCACGGCGGTTGCCGCGCAAGCGGGTGGGGCCGGACGCACGGACGAGCGGGACTTCTCGAAATGGTGCAACCGAAATATATGGATATCGACCGCCTGCCGAAGCGCGAAAAGCCATGGTGGTATCGCTATGGCGCGCCGCGAAAAGCCATGGTGGTATCGCTATGGCGCGCCGCTCGACCGCGCCGCCGACGCGTTTCTGCAATTTCAGTTCAAGCGCAGCCGTCTTGCGCGGGTTCGCCACGCAAGACTGGCACTGAAGACGATGTTTCGAGACCACGGTCTATGATCCTGGCCGACAAGTCTGCCAGGCGAAACGTGAAACATACGCTCGTTTGCGTTATTCTCTTCACCATGACGGCGCGCTCATCGCTGGCCTTTCCTCCGACACGCCTTTCGCTGTCGTCCCAAGTTGCGGACAGTCCGAAACTTCGCGCCGCACTGGACTGGCTGGCGAAAAATCTCACGTGGATCAACGAACAGCAGATCCGGCTCACGGAAATTCCGGCTCCGCCGTTTAAGGAAGAAAAACGCGGGACGGCCGTGAAATTGTTGTTCAGCGAATTGGGTATTCGCGTAGAGACCGACAAAACCGGAAACGTAATCGCGGAGCTTCCGGGCACGGATGATAAAGAAATCGTGGTGCTGTCGGCACACTTGGATACGGTTTTTCCTCCCGCGACCGATGTGCGGGTGAAGCGCGAAAACGGGCGGCTCAGCGCGCCCGGTATTTCCGATAACGGCACTGGCCTGGCGGCGATGATCGCGATTGCCAGGGCGATTCATGCCGCAGACCTTCGTCCGCAGAGGACCATCCTTTTTGTCGCAGACGTGGGCGAAGAGGGCGAAGGGAATCTTCGCGGTATGCGGGCGCTGGTCGACGCCTACCGCGCCAGGCTGAAAGCCATGATCGTGCTGGATGGTTCTGGCACGGACCACGTAACGACCAAGGCCCTGGCGTCGCGTCGTTTGGAGGTTGTGATTACCGGTCCAGGGGGGCACAGCTGGTCCGACTTTGGCATTCCCAATCCCATCAACGCCCTGGTGCGGGCTTCGGTGCGTTTTATCAACACGAAAGTACCTGCCAGTCCGCGCACCACTTTTAATTTGGGGCAAATAGAAGGCGGCACTTCGGTCAATTCGATTCCGTATGAAGCCCGTTTGAAAGTGGACGTGCGGTCGGAAAGCGAAGACGAACTTTTGCGCCTGGAAGCGGCGCTGCGCGATTGCGTAACCAACGGTGTGCGCGACGAACTGGAATCTTCGCGCGACCGGTCGCGGGGCAAGCTGGACTGGAAGGTTCAGATTCTGGGAAGCCGGCCAGGCGGAGAACTGGTTGCGGATTCCGCCTTGCTCGCCGCGCTCCGTTCCGCCGATGAATTTGTCGGCAATCAATCGCGCATGGAGCGGTCTTCAACCGACGCCAATGTTCCTCTATCGGTCGGGATCGAAGCAATTTCCATTGGCGCGGGCGGCAACGGCGGAGGGGCTCATTCTTTGCAGGAATGGTATGAACCGGCCGGCAGGGAAATTGGTTTGCAGCGGGCACTGCTTACGCTTATCGGCGTCGCCGGTTTGCGGCAGGAGAAAACGCCGTGACGCCATGCCGTTGGCGATTGCCTCGCGTGATTCGCCTGGTTGTTGGCGCGGCATTGATTTTCAGTTCGTGGGCCAGCGCTCAGCAGAACAACGCCCCACCTCCTTCCCGCACCGTTTTCTATGTGCATGGCCAGATTTATACCAACGATCCCGCTCATCCCTGGGCTGCGGCCATGTCCGTGCGCGACGGGAAAATCGCGTGTATCGGCAGCATTGCCCATGTGATGCTCGATTGCGGCGGGGGAGCAGAGGGCGCCGAGACTGTGCAGTTGCGGGAAGCCTTCGTCATGCCGGGTTTCAACGATGCCCACGTGCATTTGGGAGGCGCTGGCGCGGACATGCGAAATATTCAACTGAATGGCGTGCCCTCCATCGAAGATCTTCAGAAGCGCGTGGCCGGCGCCGTGGCCGAGCGCCAGGAAGGCCAGTGGATTGTCGGCAGCGGCTGGGATCACACGCTTTGGTCCGACCGGAAATTCCCCAACCGGCAGCAACTCGATGCCGTTGCACCGAGCAATCCAGTTTTGCTGACGCACATTTCCGGACACGTGGCGGTTGCCAATTCAGTGGCGCTGAAACTGGCGGGCATTGACAAGAGCACGGCGAACCCGTCGGGCGGAGTCATCGAACGCGATGGCAATGGAGATGCCACCGGCATGCTCGAAGAAGGTTCGGCCATGGCCATGGTCGAAATGAAAATTCCTGAGGTGGCCGGGGATCAACGACGCCGCGGTATTGAGATGGTCCTGGGCGATCTGGCGAAAAATGGCGTCACCTCCGTGCGTGCAAGACAATTCGGAGTGGGAAGATTTCCTGGTTTATCAGGATTTGAAACAGGAAGGGAAGTTGACGGTTCGTATTACGGAATGGCTCCCGTTTGCCACCGACCTCGATCAGCTGCAGAATTTGCGCAGTGAAGGCGGAGTTTCCGATCCATGGCTGAAAACGGGTGCGCTGAAGATGGTGACCGATGGGGCGCTTGGTTCGCGCACAGCGGCGATGCTTGCACCGTACTCCGACGACGGGTCAACCAGCGGTCTGATGACGATCGAGCCGGAAAAACTAAGGGCCATGGCGATCGAACGGGATCGTGCCGGGTTTCAGCTGGCGTTCCATGCCATTGGCGATAAGGCCAATCGGGTGGCCCTCGACGTGTTCGAAGCGGTTGTCAAAGCGAATGGGCCGCGCGACCGGCGCGATCGGATCGAACACGCGCAGGTCGTCGCGCCGGACGATTTTGCCCGATTTGGGCAATTGCACGTGATTGCTTCGATGCAGCCGTCCCACCAGACAACCGATATGCGCTGGGCCGAACAGCGCATCGGACCGGAGCGAATCAAAGGCGCGTACTCCTGGGCAACCTTGCAGAAGAGCGGGGCGCGGCTGGCCTTTGGCACCGACTACGATGTCGAGCCGATCAGTCCGTTCCGGGGACTGTACGCCTGCGTGACGCGCGAGCTGCCGGATGGTGGACCGCGACTCGGCTGGGAGGCGCAGGAGAAGATTTCGCTGGGCGATTGTATCCGTGCCTATACCACAGGCTCCGCTTACGCCCAGTTCGAGGAAGGCCGGAAGGGCGAGCTGAGGGCGGGCGAGTATGCCGACTTCCTTATTCTCTCGAGTGACCTGACCAAAATCCCGGCTTCGCAATACGTGAAGACGAGGGTCTTGCGGACCGTAGTTGGCGGGAGAATCGTCTACACCGCCCCCTAGTCCCTCCGGCGTATACAAGATAAGCGACCGTCCCCACCGGAGCCCAAAGCCGGCGCTATAGGTCCCATTTCCTTCATTTATTCGGCCTTGATAAGTGGTTTATCTGTCTAGTAACGAACCCTTTAGCCCGCTTCAAGCCCCAAATGTAACGAATTTGTTAATTAGGTGTTGCTTTTATCTAACCGGCTGATAGATTACCGCCATATTGGCTGGTCGCTGTAACGGGGTTTGTGTTCAGGGGAAAAGGCTTACATTCAGGCATGCCGCGCAACTCAACAGTTAGAATGTGCGTTAGCACATTTCTCCGGTTGCTGCCGTCGCGCGTTCCCACTGTCCCGCTTTTGCTTCCGCCAAAGGGGTGAACTTAAGGTGACGCCAGATTTTGGGGCGTCCGGAGGGTGTATACGGAGATGAAAAAAACAGCAGCGATTATTCTACTCATGCTGGTTGCGGTGATCCTGACGAGTCGGTCGGCGTCAGCACAGGCTACGGCCAGCGGCACAATCCAGGGAACGGTTACCGACGCCTCGGGAGCCGCCGTAGCTGAAGCGCAAGTGACACTGAGGAATAAAGGGACGGGAGCCACGAAAACGGCTACGACCAACGACACGGGGTTCTACCGTTTCGAGCTGTTGCCGGTCGGCAGTTATGTGGTTCGCGTGACGAAGGAAGGGTTTACGGCTTTTGAAATCACCGGCGATGTCGCCGTGGGGCAAACTTCTACATTCAATGCGGATCTGAAAGTTGGCTCGTCTTCGCAAACGGTCGAAGTCAGTGGCACGATTCCTGTGGCTGATGTCACAAAGACCGATGTCAGCGTGAACATTGCTCCTGCAGAAGTCGAGCAGTTGCCCATGCTGGGCCGCGATGTCGGTTCGCTGGCACTGCTTGCGCCCGGCGTAAGGCCCGCGGATTCTTACGATCCCACCAAAAACCGCTACGCTGTGATTTCTGTTAATGGCCAGGGGGGACGCAACATCAACGTTACGGTCAATGGCGTCGACAACAAGGACAATACCGTCGGCGGCACCGTCATGCAGCTTCCTCTGGAAGCGGTTGAAGAATTCAAGATCAGCACGCAACGCTTCTCGGCGGCCAACGGCCGGTCGGAAGGCGCCGCGATCAATATGATCACGAAGTCGGGCTCGAACACTCCGCACGGCTCATTCTTTGGTTTCTTCCGCGAAAGGCAGTTCAATGCTGCGGACGAACTTTCTGGAACCAGTGCCGACTACACCCGTCAGTTTTTTGGCGGTTCTATCGGTGCGCCCATAAAAAAGGATAAGCTCTTCGGATTCTTCGCCATCGAGCGTCAGCGGGAAAATACGCAGCAGCCGGAATCGCCCGATGCTTTTGCAGAATTGCAGCTGGTCACAGATCTAGGAGCCGAGCCCTCAGCGTTCATTCCGCGGCCCTTCTTTGAATGGCGCTACAACGGACGGCTGGACTACAACATCAACGATCACAACCACGCCTATCTCAGCTACACGTCGCAGTCGAATGACAGCGCGAACGATCAATCGGATGGCCTCGGCGATTTGACGGGCGGAAACTTCACAAAAAACCACCTGCAGATTGCCAACTTCACACTCGATTCTTCCATTTCGCCGACCCTGACGAACAGCTTTACCGCCGGCTACCAGTTCTGGAATAACATCATTGACAGCAGCATTGTGGCGCCGTACATCACCTTCGCCAGTGTCAGTGAATGGTTTGGCACCAACACCAACGTTCCACAGGAATCCTATCAGCGGAAATGGCAATTCAAGGACGATATCGTCAAACGCATCGGAAATCACAGCCTCCAATTCGGCGTCGATTTCATCAACACTCCGGTATTTGGCGGCTTTTTTAAGTCCAACTCCACCCTGGAAATCGATTTCAAGGATACTCCGTCTACCATTCTTGCAAACCCACACACTTGCGGCGATGAGGGAGACGAAGCTTGCTACCCCAACGGGTTCAATTCTGCCGGCGCCGTGACTGGTATGTCGTTAAGCGCTGGTAATCCTTACTTCCTGATCGAAGGCAAACAACTGGGCTTGTATGCGCAGGACGATTGGAAAGTTACCAGCCGATTGTCATTGAACCTTGGCCTACGCTGGGACCGGGACTTCAACTTCAACGGTGCGAGCGCCATTCCGGACAGCCGCACGTTCCAATATCTTCAGGCAATCAACAGCCCGCTCGCTTCGGGGATTCCCCACGATGACACAAAGGACTTCAGCCCCCGCGTGGGTTTTGCGTACGACCTGACCGGCAAAGGCAAGCACGTAATCCGCGGAGGGTTTGGCCTTTACTACGGCAATACCTACGAGAACATTCCGCTATTCATGATCCAACAAGCAAACGATCCTGTGTACCAAGGCGTTTTCTCTATCTCTTCGCCCAACGAAATCGTTCCTGGAACGGGAGTAACCCTAGGCAACTGGAAATACGGAGTTGATCCGTTTCCCGTTGCTCCTCCTCCGAGCGCAGACTTGGCGGATGGAGCCACCGGTCGGCTTATGGACCCGAAGTACCGCAACCCGGTATCCGAAGAATTCAATTTCGGATATCAGTGGGCGCTCGACAACAACTCTGTGGTTGAAGCCGAGTATGTGCACGTGCTCGGTTTGCACATGAACCGGACAATCACATCAAACCTGGTTGTCCCTGGCGTCGACGGTCGTCCGCTGGACTCACAATTTGACGATGCTGGAGTTCCCGAGCTGGGCAGTATTCGCGAAGAGGAGTCCATTGGACGTATGCGTTACGATGGCTTGAACCTGAGCTATCGTCGCCGCCTTTCGCGGCGCTTCAGCGTCAATGCCAACTACACCTTGTCGCGCTCCGTAGGATGGGCCATTGATCAGGGCGGCTTCCGAAACTATCCGCATGACGCTCGCGATCCTTGGAATGTTCTGGATTTCGGAAACACCCCGAACGACGAGCGACACCACGTTTCCTTCAGCAGCATCGTTCAGCTGCCGTGGGGCATCCAGGTTGCGCCAATTCTCCAGTTCGGTAGTGCGCGCCCCTACGATCTGACGTCCAGCTTTGATCCCTTGGGCATTGGTTCCGGCTATCTTCGGCCGGCCATCGTTCCAATCGACAACCCAAAGGACTATCTGACCTATGGCGTCGGCGCTTTGGCTACTTCCGATGCAACGGAGGCTTGCCTTGCTGCTGGAACTTGCCGCCAAGCTGGTTATGACACGGTTCGCGGGAATTATTTCTTCCAGGTGGACGCCCGTGTCAGCAAGTACATTAAGTTTGGCGAACGCTTCAAGGTTGAGCTGATGTTTCAGGCGTTCAATCTGACCAACCACGCTAACTATGGAGCGAATTTCGGAAACAGCGCCAGCTCGGGCACCTTCCTGAAGCCTCAGGGCTATATCAATCCCAACCTCAGCCCTGGAGTTCAGGCTCGTGCGTTCGTCGGTGAATTCGGCGCTCGCTTCGTGTTCTAAACCAGGGAAACGCAAAACATCGTTCCCGGGCCGATTCCTTGTGAATCGGCCCGGCTTTTTTTCCGGCGCGACTTTGCTTTAAGCACAACTCTTTCTGCCGGGCGTTGCCACCCGATTGCAAACTCTCTACACTGGCGCTGGTTTTGCCGCACAGACCTACAACAAAGCATGACCCAACGAACCCGCGCGGACCTGGCTCTCGCCTTTTGCACGCTCCTGTGGGGCGCGACGTTCGTGGTTGTCAAGAATGCCTTGGACCACTCCTCGGTATTCGTTTTCCTGGCAGTTCGCTTCACCGTGGCCGGAATTTTGATGATAGCCTTCCGGCCATTCGTTCTGCTGCGAATGGATCGCGAAGAATTGTTTGCCGGCATGCGCCTGGGATTTTTCATGTTCGCCGGCTACGCGTTCCAGACCGCCGGATTGCAGTACACCACGGCAGCCAATTCCGGTTTCGTCACGGGTTCGAGCGTGGTGCTGGTTCCTGTCTTGCTTGGACTTTTCTGGGGAAAGACGCTCACGCGCTGGGTGTACGCCGGGTCGTTTGCCGCGGTAGCCGGTTTGTATTTTCTAACCGTCCCGGTTGAAGGAGTAGCGCATTTAAATCGTGGCGACGTGCTGACCTTTGTCGCTGCAGGGCTGTACGCCGTACATATAATCCTCGTCGGCGAATATACCAAACAGCATTCGGTTTCTGCACTGAGCGTGATTCAGGTGCTGGCCTGCGCTTTCATGGCCTGGGTCATGGCGGGCTCGGCGGCCGCGATTCGCTGGCAACCCGCGCGCTTCGAGTGGCGCTGGCAACTGCTGGTGGGCGTCCTCGTCTGCGCGGTATTGGCAACGGCCGTGGCCTTCACGCTGCAAATGTGGGCCCAGCAATATACATCGCCGAGCCACGCGGCGATTCTGTTTACCCTGGAGCCGGTTATAGCTGTTCTAACGTCCTACATCCTCATCAAGGAGCGGCTGAGCGCCCGCGGGATCTTCGGAGCCGTGCTGATATTCGCGGGGATTTTGATTGCTGAACTGCTGGGTCCACCGGCCACGCCCGAATCGCCCGAGCCGGTTTTTATGGGCCGCCTGTATTTCAAACCCTGGTGGAAATAATCGCCGCGCCGGCCGCCATACCCAGGCTAGCCCGTGACGGAATAGTTCTTGATGTCGACGGCTTCGTACATGGTGGCGGTAGAGGCGTGGGTCCTTTCGTAGGCGGCAATTTCCGGTCCGTGTTGGAGCGTCGAAGCAATGTCGTCGAGGCCTTTGAGCAGAATTTCTTTTCGTGACGGATCGATTTCAAATTTGCAGACCAGGCCGTGATTGTCACTCACTGTTTGTTTTGGCAAATCGACCGCCAGGCGATAGCCTTCCTCTTTTTGCGTCCGCTGAAAGAACTCTTCGACCTGTTCTTCGGACAGTTGCACGGGAAGGATTCCGTTTTTGAAGCAATTGTTGTAGAAAATATCGGCGTAGCTGGGAGCGATGATTGCGCGAAAGCCGTAATCTTTCACTCCCCACGGGGCATGCTCGCGGCTGGAGCCGCAGCCGAAGTTGGCGCGGGCCAGCAGCACGGATGCGCCTTTGTAGCGCGGAAAATTCAAAACAAATTCAGGGTTGGGGACTTCGCCGGGCAGGTAGCGCCAGTCGTAGAACAGCACGCGGCCGAATCCTTCGCGCGTGAGCCATTTGATGAATTGCTTGGGGATCATCTGGTCGGTGTCGACGTTGACGCGGTCGACCGGAGCTACGATTCCGCTGTGCGTGGTAAACGGTTGCATATTCCTTCTCTCGTAAAAAGACTATTCCGTCGCGGCGACGGCGTCGCAATCGCGGACGTCGACGAAGTGCCCGGCGATGGCGGCCGCTGCGGCCATTACCGGGCTGACCAGGTGCGTGCGGCTGTCTTTGCCCTGGCGGCCTTCAAAATTGCGATTGCTGGTGCTGGCGCTGCGCTCGTGCGGGGGAAGCACGTCGGGATTCATGGCCAGACACATACTGCAGCCTGCGTCGCGCCATTCGAAGCCGGCATCGGTGAAGATTTTGTCGAGTCCTTCTTTTTCGGCCTGGACTTTGACTACCCGAGAGCCGGGAACAATCAGGGCCAACTTGATATTTTTCGCGATGTGCTTGCCGGCGACAAACTGCGCGGCGGCGCGCAGATCTTCCAGCCGTGAATTGGTGCAGGAGCCGATAAAAATGTTGTCAACGGGAATATCCACAATGCGGGTTCCGGCCGTCAGGCCCATGTATTGCAGGGCCAGCTCCGTGGCTTTTTGATCGTTCAAATCCTTGAAATCATGCGGATCAGGAACGCGGGCGGTAACCCCGCTGACCATTCCAGGATTGGTGCCCCAGGTGACCTGCGGCGCGATATCTTCGGCGGAAAGCTCAACGGTCTTGTCGAATTTCGCGCCGTCATCGGAGCTGAACTGCTTCCAGTTGTCGACGGCTTCCTGAAATTCCCGTCCGCGCGGAACAAAGGGACGTCCTTCCAGATAGGCGAACGTGGTTTCATCCGGCGCGACCATTCCAGCGCGGGCGCCGCCTTCGATGCTCATGTTGCAGACGGTCATGCGGCCCTCCATCGAGAGGGAACGGATCGCTTCTCCGGCGAATTCAATCACGTGGCCCGTGCCGCCGCCAATTCCGATTTTGCCGATGATCGCGAGAATGATGTCCTTGGCGGTGACTCCTTTGGGGCGCTGCCCGTTGACGACGATATGCAGCGTTTTGGATCGTGACTGCACCAGGCACTGGGTGGCCATGACGTGCTCAACTTCGCTGGTGCCGATGCCGAAGGCCAGCGTCCCGAACGCGCCGTGCGTGGAGGTATGGCTGTCGCCGCAGACGATGGTTTGTCCGGGTTGCGTGAGGCCGAGTTCCGGGCCGATCACGTGCACAATGCCCTGATTCTTGCTGTTCATGTCAAACAAGCGCACACCGGTTTCCCGGCAATTTCGTTCGAGCGCTTCAAATTGCAGCCGCGCGTTGGTATCCAGCACCGGCAGAGAACGATCAGTCGTCAGCACGGAATGGTCCATAACGGCAAAGGTGAGATCCGGGCGGCGCAGTTTGCGCCCTTCGGCCTTGAGTCCGGCGAATCCCTGGGGGGAAGTCGCTTCGTGAACCAGGTGGCGGTCAATATAGATAATGGACGGCTTGCCGGCTTCTTCGTGGACGACGTGGGCGTCCCAGACTTTTTGGTACAGGGTTTTAGCGCTCATGAGTTATCTCAATTCCACTCAATTTTACCACTCGCGAGGTATATGTCCAATGAGATGAACTCGCGGGGAACGATAAGCGGGGTAAATACCTGACGGGGCCGCCTGGAAGGCGGAAACAATTTCACCGGTGCCGCAGGCGGGGCCGCCTGGAAGGCGGAAACAATTTCACCGGTGCCGCAGGGGGAAATCACTTTGATTCCAGGCTGCGGGCATGTGGTACTAGCGTGCAAAGCGAAGTTTACAATTGAAGCGGTGGAGGATTTTCTGAATGAGGAGAGGAAGTAGCGAAATAAATGGATCATGAAACGAGATAAAACCGGGCCGGCCGCAGCCGGGATATGCTGGCGGGCGGAGAAAATGGCGTAAGATCTAAGCTTCCGAGCCGCAGGCGGGTTGGCGAGAGGCCGAAATGGGGATTCGAACGGTGTTGCAGTTGGGCGATCCGGGACTGCGGACCGTGGCCGCGCCGGTCGAGGTAGTGTCAGCGCCGGGGATTCGTTCGCTCGTCGAGGATCTGGCGGATACCTTGACGTATTGGAGAAATACGACCGGGTACGGGCGGGCCATTGCCGCCCCGCAGATTGGTGAACTTGTGCGTGTCATTTTTCTGCAACTGCCGGGAGCGGACCCGTGGCCGCTCGTGAATCCGGAAATTATCTGGAAAAGTGAAGAGAAAATTGTGGTTTGGGACGCCTGCCTGAGTTTTCTCTCGATTTTCATGCAGGTGCAGCGGCATCGCGAAATCAAAGTGCGCTATCAGGACTTGCGCGGGGAATGGCAGGAAGTCGCCGCCGGCGCGGATCGCGATCTGTCCGAGTTGCTGCAGCACGAGATTGATCACCTGGACGGAATTTTGTCCGTGGATCGAATCACAGACATCCGAACGATGTGCACGCGCGAAGAATTTGAGAAGCGCTACAAGGCGGCGAGTCCCTACGCCGAAGAACTGCGTCGCTAGCGTCGCCGAGGAATGGACCCGGATGGACAAGATTTTCTACACCAGTATGGAAAGCCCGGTTGGCCGTTTGCTGCTGGCCGGCAATCCGGACGGTTTGCGTTCAGTGAGCTTCGCGCTCAGCCGGCGGGCGGACGCGCCGCAGGAAAGCTGGACAGAAGACAAGTCGGCGTTTCCAGAAGTGATTCGGCAGCTGCGGGCTTATTTTGCCGCGGAATTAACGGAATTTGATCTGCCTTTGGCCATGGACGGGACCAACTTCCAATTGAGTGTGTGGCGGGCCCTGCAGGAAATTCCTTACGGCCAGACAACGTCGTATGGTCGGCTGGCCGCAAAGTTAGGGAACCCCAAAGCCATGCGTGCTGTTGGTTTGGCCAATGGACGGAATCCCATTCCAATTATTGTTCCGTGTCACCGCGTGATAGGAAGCGATGGGAGTTTGACGGGTTTCGGCGGCGGATTGGAAAACAAACAAAAGCTCCTGGCGCTCGAGAAAGGGCAGCTGCGGTTGTTGTAGCGCGGCCGGAGGAGATCCTAGCCGGAAAGTTTTGCGGCCAGGATGTCGATTTTCCGTATGTCCGGAGCTTTGACAAAAAGATCGGGTGCTTTTTTGATCAGGGCAGCGGCGACCTGGCCGGACAGGTGAGCGTCGCGTCCTGCATCGCCGGCAAAGGTGTCGAAGATACCGAACGTCGTCGGACCGATCTTAACCGCGTACCAGGTAAGTGTCGCGGGCTCGGCCTCCACCAGCGGCAGTGCACTTTCCAGGAAATCGGCAACCTCCTGTTCGCGGCCCGGTTTGGCTTCGAGCATCGCCCATATGGCAACTTTTACGACGGGTTTGCTTTGTGGCATGGAGTTCTCCTCGGCGATGGGATGACTTGGGGTGAGGGAAGGTTACGAAAAATTGCGCGGCGGCACATCCCCGACGCGGGCCAGGCGGTGCCGCCTGCCCGGGCAAGCGAATCCGGGAGATCGTTCTGGCTGTGGCTTGCGGTGAGCTTTAGTATTTCCAGCTGGTGAGGTCGGCGCCTGGCGGGGCTGTTTTAGCGATGCGGTCGAGGATTTTGGGTAGATACATGGTGTTGTAGTGCAAGCGGGAATAGGCGTTTGGAAGATGGGGATCCCCGTTCCAGCAGTGCTCGGCGCCTCGGCGCCGATGCCGTATTGCACTTCGCCGTCGTAGGGCGGATTCTTGGTGGCCTTCAGAAAATCTTCGAGCTGGTATACGGCGGCGTCGAGAAAATAGGTATCGGCGGTTCCCACATAAATATTGAGTTTTCCGCGGACTTGGGGGCCGAGTGTGGCCCAGTCGCGTTGCAAAATCGCGCTCAAATCATAATGCTCTTTCCAATACGCGGCGACCGCGGGGTCGATTTCTCCCGTGTCCTTATCGAAGATGGGTTGCGGATATCCGTCCTTGCCGACAGGGCTGTAGACGGCCTGCCAGATGTCGAATTGTTCGCCGGACCGCGCGTGGCTGCCGAGCGCAAGCTCGTATTGATTCAGCGATTGCACCGTCGCCAGCGTGCGTCCCAGATAATCGCGTTCACCGAAGCGCGGAAATTGCTGGTGCGGACCGGGAATGTAGAAAGCATTTTTATCCTTGTAAATATTGATGGTCGTAAAGGAGCGGAAATCGACCGGATCGGGGCAGGCGATGAAGGCGCCGTTGTAGTGATCGGGATAAAACATTTGCACGGCCATGGAAATCCATCCGCCGGTTGAACCGCCGTAAACGAACCGGGCCCAGCCCTGGCCAATGCCGCGGAACTGTTTTTCGATCGCGGGGATCAATTCGTTTTCAATCGCGTCGCCGTACGGGCCGAGGTTGGCCGAATTTACCGCATAGGAATCGTCGTAATACGGATTCGCATGATTGATTTGCACGACCAGCAGACGCGGGAAATTTGCTCCGGTCCACTGCTGGTAAAATTTGTACGCTTCTTCCTGTTGAATGCGATTGTAGCCGGCGAGATGAAACCGCTCGGAATAGTCCGGCTTCAGGTTGGGGTCGGGCGGCGCAGTGCGCAGACCTTCGAAATCGTGATTGAAGTGATCTTCAAAAATGGCCAGCGGGTAGTGCGCGCCCGGATGTGAATCAAAACCTTCCGGTACCAGAACATTGGCGCTGAGGAACATCGGCCGGCCCCAGAATTCTGTGAGTCGCTTGCTCTGAATCTTCAGATGCTTGATGTACTTGGTGTCCTGGGGCTCGGGAATGGCGGGAATTTCCTGATCGAGGACGACGGAAACCCGCGTGTCGGCGCCAATGGTCATTTTTTGCGGCTTGCTGTACAGATTTCCGGGAGCGACATTCCAGTGTTGGCCTTCGCCGCGGTCCATCGGCAGTTTTACCGTATGGCCATCGGCGCGGTGGAACGTTTCGTAGCGATGCAAAAGAGCTTGCACGTAGTATTCGCCGGGTTTGAGGTCGCGAAGATTCTTGATTGGATAACCATAGGCGTTTTCGTTGACGACGATGGGCTGATCGGGTTGCCAGGCGTCCACATCGAGACCAAAAATGAGTTGGGAATTGACCGAGCCGTTGATCTGCATACGCGGCTCGGCATCCGGATTGGTGGAAAGGAGGATGAATACGCGTCCGTCGAGTGCGGCGGCGCTGCGCGAGGGGGCGAAGCGTACCGAGAATTGCGGCCCGGGCGCAGCGTTGGTTGTTGCGGCTGCCAGCGTAAGGGCGAGAGCGCTGAAAATAGAAAGCGCGGGAATGCGGGGCCTCGAGCGCATAGAAGGGTTCTCCGTCAGCGATAGGAACGCGTGGGAAATGATATGCGCGAACGCCGGCCGGCGCAATTATTTTGCGGGTTCAAAACTCTTGATTTTGGCGACCGTAGGGGCATCGAGCGATTGAATGAGCGCGACCATCAGTTCGACGGTGCGATCGAAGTCCGAGCGATCAATGATGCCGTTGTGGGCGTGGGTTGAGCGCGCCGGAACGAGAACGGTTGTGACCGGCACGCCAGTCTTGTTGAGCTTGATCGCGCCGGCATCGTCTCCGAATCCGCCGACAAAGTCGAATTGCAGCGGAATGTGATTGTCGGCGGCGACTTGTTTTACGTAAGCCACCAGCTTCCGGTTGGGCAGTTCGCTGAACGTGTAAAGCATCATGCCGGGGCCGCCGCCGAGAACTTCCTGCGCGGCGTCCGCTCCAGGTCCCGGAACATCATTGGGGATGCCTACTTCGAGACTAAAACCCAGATCAGGATCGATGCTGCGTACCGAAGTTTGCGCGCCACGCATTTCGCCGCTGCCTTCTTCCTGGACCGTAGCGGCATAGAAAACCTGATTGGGATGCGCAGTTTTCGCCAGGCGGCGCATCACTTCCAGCATCACGGCGCAACCGACGCGGTCATCCCAGGCTTTTGCAACGTACCGATTATTGGCCAGAATGGCAAAGTCGGTGACCGGCACGACCGGGTCGCCGGGAGAAATTCCCAGTGCGGCAACGTCGGCCGCGCTGCGCGCTCCGGTGTCCAGATAAAGGTCCTGCTTTTGCGTGCCGCCCTGCGGGTCGTGGGGTGCGATGTGCGCGTCCCAAATATCGGTGACCGCGGGCACGGCGCCTTTCGAGCCGAGAATCACCCAGCGCTGATCGGGAAGTGCCGCCGCCAGCCAGAAACCCAGCGTTTGCATCGAAATGAAACCGTCCGGACGAATGCGACGAACCATGCCGCCCAGCTCATCCATATGGGCGTCCAGCATAATGCGCGGGCCGGCGTCGCCTTGCTGTGCGATAACCGAGCCCAGGCCGTCGTAGGACACCTTGCTCGAGAATTCGCGCATGTGATCCGCCATGAGTTTCCTGACGGCTTCTTCATAACCCGGAGGCCCCGGGGCATCGGTGAGTTCCTTTAATAGCTGCACGACCCGGTCGGAGGATTGCGCTTGCGGGGGAACGAAAGTTTGCGGTTCGGCCGAAGCTGCGAGGACAAGAAACACAAGAACAGCAAAAATTCGGGACATGGGGTTCTTTCTCCGATGAAGCCGCTATAGAGCAGTTTGTTACCGAAACACAATCGCATAAACGCTGCGACTTTTGAAATGAAAAAACGTCCGCACCGGACTTTCGCAGAGTGAAAAGTGTTGATGCTGACGCCGGTTTTGTGTCTGGACGATTCGTGATAAAAACATTTGCGAATAGATCGGGCAGGTTGGCACGGAAAGTACGGGGGAACCATGAACGCGAAAAAAGTCAAATGGGGCGTGCTGGGCGCGGCTTCCATCGCCACACGGAAAGTAATTCCTGGAATGCAGGCGGGCGAATTCTGCGAGATTGCGGGCATTGCTTCACGCGATTTGAGGAAGGCGAAGGACGCAGCCGCCCAGCTGGGAATTGCCAAAGCTTACGGCGCGTACGAGGAAATGCTGGCCGACCCGGAGATTGAAGCTGTCTACAACCCGCTGCCGAATCATCTGCATGTTCCGTGGTCCCGCAAAGCAGCGGAAGCAGGGAAGCACGTATTGTGCGAGAAGCCGCTCAGTCTGGACGCCGCCGAGGCCCGGACCCTGCTCGCCGCACGTGACCGTTACCAGGTCAAAATTGGCGAAGCCTTCATGGTGAAGACGCATCCGCAATGGCTGCGCACGCGAGAACTGGCTCGGTCTGGACGAATCGGAGATCTGCGGGCGATTGGCGGTTACTTCAGCTACTTCAATCGCGATGAACGGAACGTGCGCAATGTGGCAGGCTGGGGCGGTGGAGGAATATTCGATATCGGATGCTATCCCATCACCACCTCGCGGTTCGTTTTCGGCGAAGAGCCCCGCCGGGTCATCGCGCTGGTCGAAAACGATCCCGACTTCAAAGTGGACCGGCTGGCCTCGGTGATTCTGGATTTTCCTTCAGGACAAGCGACGTTCAGCTGCAGCACGCAGCTCGTCCCCTATCAACGGATGCAATTTTTCGGAACCAAGGGAAGAATTGAAATCGAAATCCCATTCAACGCCCCGATCGAAAAAGAGACGCGGATATTTGTCGACGATGGCCGCGATGTCTCGGGCGGCGGCGTAACCATGGAAACTTTTCCAATCTGCAACCAATACACGATTCAGGGCGACGAGTTTTCAAAAGCGATTCGCGAGGATCGCGAGGTGCCGGTCCCGCTCGAAGATGCCATCGCGAATATGGCGGTGATTGATGCAGTGTTCCGGTCGGCAAAAACCGCTCAATGGGAACGGCCCTAGTCAGGTTCCCGGCAGAGTCCGCGAGCCCCGCGGCTAGTTTTGTCGTGACTGCGAGCGGACTCGTTTGAGAAGACGTGAGCCGAGAAGAACCGGCGTGTAGTAGGCGACGAGCAGTACCGTTGTCAGGTCGTAAATGAGCATGCGTAGCCGCATGCTCAGGCTAACCCCTCACCCGCGGAAATGTTGCGCGCGGCAAGCCGGACCAGGGCGTCTGTTTCGCCGGCCGGGCCTGCACATTCCGCGGAATCGAGTATCATAGTATCTGGACATCTCCATGGAACCCCGCGAAAAAGCCGCCTTACTCCCCGAGCAGCCCGGCGTCTATATGTTCCGCGATGCCGGCGGCGACATTTTGTATGTGGGCAAGGCCAGCTCATTGCGCAGCCGCGTGCGTTCCTACTTTCTCGAGTCCAGCTGGGTCGATGCCAAAACCGGTTCGCTCGCCCGTGAAATTGCCGATCTGGAAACCATCGTTGTCGGCAATCCGCGCGAAGCGCTCGCTCTGGAACACAATTTAATCAAGAAGTACAAACCCAAATTCAACGTTGTTCTGCGGGACGACAAAACATATCCGTACATCAAGCTGACCATCACCGACAAATACCCGCGGGTCTATTTCACGCGCCGCGTCAAGCGAGACGGGGCACTCTACTTCGGTCCTTATTTTCCCGCGGGCTTTGCGCGGCGCATTCTCCATTTCATTCACAAACGTTTTCTCGTTCCGTCCTGTACCGTGGATCTCAACCGCAATCATCCGCGCCCGTGCCTGCAGTTTCACATTCATCGCTGCCTGGGCCCGTGCGTTGAAGGGCTCACAACGTCCGACCGCTACGCCGAAGCGGTGCGTGACGTAAAGCTGCTGCTGGAAGGACGCCGCGGGGATTTGATCAAGAGCCTGGAAGAGCGCATGGCGGCCGCCGCCGAGCAGGAACTCTACGAACAAGCCGCGATGTATCGCGACCTTATGCGCACGCTGGAAGACATCGAAGAACGTCAGCGCATAGCCTCGGCCCAGGGAGACGACACCGATGTTCTGGCGTACTACGCCGAACCGCCGCTGGTTGCGGCGAATCTTTTTCACTTGCGCGGCGGGCGGGTCGTCGACCGCCGCGAATTCTACTGGGAAGATATCGAAGAATTTGATCCGGCGGAGTTTGTACCGGCACTCCTCAAACAGCTGTATCTCGAGGCCGAATACCTGCCGAAATCCATCCACGTCCCGGTGGACTTCGAGGATCGCGCACTGCTCGAAGAAACGCTCACCGACCGTATCCATCACAAGGTGGAAATCGTTACGCCACAGCGGGGAACGAAACGCGCATTTCTCGATCTGGTTGAAAATAACGCCAAACATTCATTTGAGCAGCGCTTCCGCGTGTTGCAACCCACATCCAGAGCCATCACCGAAGCCCTGCAAAACGCTCTCAACCTCGCCGAGGAGCCCAAGCGCATTGAAAGTTTCGACATTTCCCACACCCAGGGAACAGACACGGTCGCCTCGATGGTCGTCTGGGAAAACGGCCGCATGAAGAAATCCGACTACCGGAAATTTATCATTCGCGGCGAGGACCAGAGCGCCGTCCCGGTTGGCCAAAACGACGATTTCGCCAGCATGCGTGAAGCCGTTTCGCGCCGTTACCGCCGGTTGCAGGAGGAAGGAAAACCCTTTCCAGGGCTCATCCTGATCGACGGCGGAATCGGCCAGCTGCACGCGGCGGCGCAGGCCCTGGAATCGTTGCAAATCATCAATCAGCCGCTGGTCAGCATCGCCAAAAAAGAGGAGATTCTGTACGTTTACGGGCAGGAAGACGAACCGGTGGTTCTCGAACACCACTCCCCGGTTCTGCACCTGATCCAGCAGATCCGCGACGAAACGCACCGCTTCGCCGTCACCTTCCATCGCCTGCGCCGCGGCAAGCGCCAAACCAAGACCGCCCTCAGCGACATCCCCGGAATTGGTCCGCTGACCGCCCGAAAGTTGCTGAAAGAATTCGGCAGTGTGGCCAATCTGCAGCGCGCGGAGCTCGACAAAGTCACGGCCCTGGTCGGCAAAAAGAGCGCGGAAAAAGTCCTCGAACATCTGCGCACGCTCTCACCGCAGTAACCGCATGACGGCTTTTATACTGGTTAGCCCGTATTGCGACCACTTTAGTGCTATGCTACGTTTTTGCTGGAGGTTCTCATCTCATGGCGGACAATGTCGGTTCCAAAGTTAGCTATTTTCTCGTCGAAGTTAGCTATTTTCTCGTCGGTCTCGGCGTAGGCGCCTTGGTTGGCGTTCTGTTTGCGCCGAAGTCCGGCGAAGAGACGCGGGATTTTCTGGCGCAGAAGGCGGATGAAGGAAAAGATTTTGCGCAGCGCAAAGCGCGTGAACTTCGCGAGCGTGCCGACGAACTGATCGAGCGCAGCAAGGATGTCGCGACGCGCAAAAAGGATTCAATCACCGCGGCCGTCGAAGCCGGGCGCGAAGCGTATCTTCGCGAGTCGAAGTCGTAGATTTCGGGCGAAGCGAATTCCGAATTTGCGGGCACGGGATTTTTCTGGGTTTTTTCTGAGCCGCAGATGAAGTTCGACCGCTTTTGACAACGTGATTCCACTCCGCGTGTGGGGTGGCCGGGGCGTGTATGCAATTCTGGATGGAATTTTTTAGCATCGTCGCAGCGATCGCGCTCGTCGTGCAGGTGGTTATCTTAACCGCGCTGTTTTTTCAGCTGCGCAAGACCACAGAAAACGTCAACAAGCTCGTCGGCGATTTGCACACGCGAATCGGGCCGATTCTTACGCGCACGCAGATTCTCCTCGATGACACGCAGCCGCGATGACACGCAGCCGAAAATTTCGACTATGGTGGCCGACGCCGCGCACGTGGTTTACCTGGCGCGCGGACAGGCACAAAAAGTGGATCGCGTTATCACCGATGCGGCCGACCGTTTGCGCGGCCAGATCTTGCACGCGGACCGCATCTTGACGGGCACGCTTGAGGCGGTTGAAGATGCCGGCTCCAAATTGAGCCATGGTTTCTGGCGTCCGATGCAGAAAGCGTCCGCGATCATGCAGGGAATCAAAGTTGGTCTGGACCTCCTGCGTTCGCGGCGCGGAGGAGTTTCCCGCGAAGAACGCGCGGAACAGGAAGAAGAGCTGTTTATCTAGATCCGCAACGGGCTCAGTGAAATTTCGTTCCGGGTTCAAGGCATCGCGCGCGCGGTGCCTTTTTACTTTAGTTGTCCTCATCCTGCAGGAGCGATTAGCGGCGCGGCAAGCTTCTCACTTGATCCAGCCGCCGGCCAGCACGCGGTCGCCGTCGTAGACTACCGCGCCCTGACCCGGGGTGATGGCGCGCTGTGCGGCGTCGAAGATGACTCGCGCCCGCTCGCCTTCAAGTCCTTCAACGGTAGCCATCGCGGGTTCATGTTTGTGGCGGATTTTTACGGTCGCGCGAATCGGAGCGCCCGGTTTTGCGATGCTCACCCAGTTTACGGTTGCCAACTCGGCAACCGTATGGCGCAGGGCGTCGTCTGGGCCGACCACCACGCGATTATTTTCCGTCTCGATGGACAAAACGTAGAGCGGTCGACCGGCGGCAAAGCCCAGACCTTTGCGTTGGCCGATGGTGAAATTCTGGATGCCGTTGTGTTTGCCCAGCACTTCGCCGGATTCGGTGACGATTTCGCCTTCGCTGTTGTCTGCCGCGATGCCGCGCTCCAGGGTGTAGGCGCTGATGAATTGGACGTAGTTGCCGTTCGGCACAAAGCAAAGTTCCATGCTGTCGGGTTTTTCGGCGACCGGAAGATGCACACGGCGCGCGAGATCGCGGACTTCGTCTTTGCTCATTTCGCCTAACGGAAATTCACTGCGCGAAAGCTGCTCCTGTGTCAATCCCCACAGAAAATAGGACTGATCTTTGGAGTCGTCGCGGGCGCGCAACAATTCCCAGCGTCCGGAGGTTGCATTCCTCTGGATGCGCGCGTAGTGGCCCGTGGCGAGACGTTCGGCGCCGATTTGCCGCGCCATTTGCAGGAGCGGTGCAAATTTTACGTCGGTGTTGCAGTTGGTGCAGGCGACCGGGGTGCGTCCGGCAAGATAGGAATCGACAAACGGCCGCACGACGCGCTTTTCAAACTGCTCCTCGAAATTGACGACGTAGTGCGGAAAATCCAGATGCTGGGCCACCCGTTTTGCGTCGTAGACGTCATCAAGCGAGCAGCAGCGATGCTGGGCCGGGCCGTCGCCGAGAAGTTCGGGCAGGCGGCGCTGATTCCAGAGTTGCATTGTCAGGCCGACGACGGCGTGGCCTTGTTGCTGGAGCAATGCGGCGACGGTCGAGGAGTCGACACCGCCGCTCATGGCCACCGCCACGAGGCCGGGTTGCGGTTCGGCGCAGGCGGGCAGCGTGGCGAATTCGTTTTCGGTAGTCGTCATGGGCAATTTCAATTTTACCTTGTGGCCGCCTCTTTCCGGTAGGTCGGAGATAGGGCTCGGAGGTTGGCTACGGCGGCGGGGATGATTTCCAGGGCGCGGGTGATCTCGGCTTCCGTTGTAGGGCGGCCGAGACTGAAGCGCAAACTCGCTCGCGCTTCCTCAGCGCTCAGGCCGATGGCCGTGAGGACATGGGACGGTTCCACGGCGCCGCTGCTGCAGGCTGCGCCGGTGCTGCAGGCTATGCCCTTCAAATCGAGGGAGATGAGGAGGGCTTCGCCTTCTACTCCGGGGAAAAGAAGATTGCTGGTGTTCGGGGCGCGAGGAACTTTGGCCGATGCGCTAGCGCTGGGGACGCCATTGACGCGGACTTGCGGGACCTTGGCGAGCAAGCCTTGTTCGAGTTTGTCGCGGAGTGCGGCGATGCGCTGCGCGTCCTGCTGCCTGCCAGAGCTGGCTAGCCAACTCGGCGGCTTTGCCGAGGCCGACGATGCCCGCGACGTTTTCGGTGCCGGGACGCAGGCCGCGCTGGTGATGGCCGCCGAAAAGGAACTGGCGGAGCTTGGTTTTTTCGCGGATGTAGAGTGCGCCGACGCCCTTCGGTCCGTAGAGTTTGTGGGCGGAGAGCGAGAGGAGATCGACGTGGAGCGAGTTGACGTCGATGGGAAGTTTGCCGGCGGATTGCACGGCGTCGGTATGGAAGTAGACGTCGGTGTCCGCGACCATTTCGCCGATGGCAGTGAGATTCTGGACGGTGCCGAGTTCGTTGTTGGTGTGCATCACGGTGATGAGTTTGGTTTCGGAGCGGATCGCGGCGCGAAGATCGTCGAGCGAGATGCGGCCGTCAGCCTCGACGGGGAGATAGGTGACGGAGGCGCCCTGTCGTTCCAGTTCCTGGCAGGCGTTGAGGACGGCTTCATGTTCGATGACGGTTGTGATCACATGAGGCGCGGAGCTGGCGGATTCGGTTTTAGCAGCACAGCCACTCCTCGCTGTGCGGTTTTGCATTTCGTGTTGCGAGTGGAATGTGGCTTCAGAAGGCGGCCCAGGCAAGAGTGCCGGTGCTACTAACAGCTCGGAGATGGCTCCGAAGATGGCGTGGTTGTCAGACTCGGTGCCGCCGCTGGTAAAGACGATTTCGCTGGGCTTGGCGCCGATCAGCGCGGCGACCAGTTCGCGAGCGGTTTCAACGGCGGAGCGAGTTTTTTGTCCGAAAGTATGGATGCTGGAAGCATTGCCGAAATTTTCACGGAGATATGGGAGCATGGCGTCGAGGACGGCGGGGGCGACGGGGGTGGTGGCGTTGTAGTCGAGGTAAACGCGGTTCATGGGTGCGCCTCTAGGATAACAGGGAAGCCAGTTAACAATTGAGAGGGGGGACCCCGGCGGAATTTTAGAAATGCGGATTCTAAAGGAGCTGGAGTCTGCTACGTCTCGGGATGACCGGGCGGAGCGGCGGAGGTCAGGAGTGGGGGCGGAGGCGGAAGAAAATGATGGCGGCGATTAGGCCGAAGAGAAACATGCCGACTCCGGTGTAGATTTGGATTTTGGGGCTGCTGGGGGTGGCGTTCATTTCGAGTTCCAGCAGCGGGTATTTCATGGTTGGAAGGTTTATTCCTTTGTCTTTCAGCCAGGCGGGTAGGCCGGGATCCGCTTTTTTCAGAATGCCGGGAATATATTGCGGGACTTGTCCGCAGGTGGTGTGGCCGTCGGTCTTGAGGAAAATGAAGCGTTCATTGGCTTCATCGGTGGCGAGATATTGCTGGTGGGTGACGGTGGTGCCGACGTGTTCGTTCAGAATGCTGTTGCAGTCGAATTGAGTTACGCCGGCGAGAATGACCCAGCGCGCGTCGTCGGGGGTAGTCGATGGAGAAGGAAGGGCTTGCTCCAAAGTCATGTCCACCGGGGCGGTGCCGAGAGTACGGTAGTCGCGCCAACCGTCGTAACCGACGCCGATACCAGCAACCATGAGAAAGAGGCCCAGGACCGCTAAGACGATAAATTTGCGTTGTCGTGTGGCATCGTTGGGCATGGGCTGCTCGTTGAGGATTTGTGTTGTTGGGTACAGTGTACGGGGAGTGATGGAAATGGGAAGTGGAAGATAGCCGCGAGTTTCCAAAAGAGTAGCGGTGTCGAGCGGAGAGCGAAATTTGGAAAGGGAAAGGCGAGATGCGAAAAGCGGAAACGAAAAGCGCGAAACTAAAGACTCGCCACTACAACGGCAAGTCAGCCATCGCCTCAGGGCTACGACGGCCCAAACAGCTTCGACGAAACCGAACGGCCAAGCGCCTTGCAGAAAGCCGTACGCGGAACCTAGCAGGCAGGACGCGGCGAAGGCTAGGATGTACCACGTGCTCTGCGTTCATGGGATGGAGGAAAAAGGGTAGAGACGGACGCGGGGATTTGCGGGTAGAAAGCTACCGGGGCGGCGGGGTGCGGCTCGACAAACTGGACTAGAACGACCAATGAGAAAGCGAGAACGACCATGATGCCAAAGATGCTGACGGCGGCGCGGTGTGTGGCGACGCTATGGGCGGCGGGAGTGGCGGCGCAGGGGTCCGCGGGAGCATTGCCGCAACTGGCGAGCATTACCATTCCGGACGCGGGCGGTCCGTCTGCGATGGCAATCAATCCGGCGACGAACAAACTGTATGTAGTGACGAAAGAAGCGACGCTGCTGACAGAGATCGATGAACGGACGTTCGCGAGTGTGAATATTCCGCTGCAAGCGGGAGATTTGCCGACGCTGGGCGACGTGAAGGTGAATGCGAATACAAACAAGATTTATGTGACGGATGCGCACCGGAAGTTGGTGACCGTCATTGACGGGGCGACGCATGCAATCACGCGCGTGGCGACGAGTGGGGTGGCCTATGCGTTGGCAGTGAATGCGTGGACGAACAAAGTGTATGTGCTGGAGATGCGTGGACGAACAAAGTGTATGTGCTGGAGCAGGATGCGAATGCGGTGGCTGTGCTGGATGAGAACCGGCATTTGGTGCAGAACGTGAAGGTGGGAGCGCATCCTTTTGCCGTAGCGCTGGATGAGTTGACGGACAAGATTTATGTGACGAATCAGGACGATAACACGCTATCGGTGATAGACGGCAAAATGAACGGGGTGACGACAATTGCCGTGGGGACGATGCCGAACGGCGTGGCGGTGGATGCGACCAGGAACCGCATTTATGTGGCGAACGCTCTTGACGGGGGGCTGACGGTGGTGGATGGCGCGACACTGCGGACGGAAAGCATAGTGGTGGATCAGTTTCCGTTTACGGTGGCGGTGAATACGCGGACCAACAGAGTTTATTTAGGAAATGAGCAGAACGGAATGATTACGGTGGTGAATGGAGCGACGCACGAAGTGCAATCGGTGACGGCGGGAGCGGCAGTGGCAAATGTTTCGGTGGATACGGTGAGGAATCGAATTTACGTGGCGGACGAGACGACAGGAGATGTGTTGGTGATGGATGGCGAGACGCAGGCGGTGACGTCAGTGGAGCCGGGAGGGGATTTTGTGCAGGAAGTGCTGGTGAATCCGCTGACGAATGTGGTCTATGCGATGAATCCGATGAAAAAGACGGTGACTGTTTTTGCAGGAGCGCCGGGACATTTGGCGTATGAAGAGTTGAAATTGTTTTAGATGGCGATGCGATGAAGTGTATTCAGGAAAGGGAGGTCAGGAGTCGGCGCATGTAGGTGAAGGATTGGGTGACGCCGGGGAGCGGATCGTCGGGGTGGATTTCGTATTCGAGGTCGACGTAGCCTTGGTAATTTTGGGCGATTAGGGCTTGGAAAATTTCGCGGACGGGCATATTGCCTTCGCCTACGGCGACCTGGCTTTCTTTGTCGTGGAAGTCGGCGAGATCTTTCATGTGGATGTTGTAGAGGCGCGGGCCAGCGGCGCGAAGGGCGGCGACCACGTCGGTGCCGCTGCGCGCAGTGTGGCCGACGTCAATGCAGCAGCCGATGCGCGAGTCGTAGGGCTGAATCGCTTTGAGAATGTCGAGCGGGGACGGCCACAGCTTGTCTTCCGGGCCATGATTGTGGATGGCGACGCGGATGTTGAATTCCTTTACGAATTTTTCGACGCGCGGGAGCGTTCCAGGCGCCGGATCGCCGGCGACGATGACATCGATGCCGGCGCGTTTGGCGTAATCGAATTTGGCGCGGAGGTCGGAGTCGTCGTCCTTGTCGAACGCGATGGTGCCCGCGGCGTGGAGCTGGATCTTGGCGGCGGCGTAATCGGCGAGCGCGGCAGCTTCCTGCTGGGGCTCGGTCGGGAGATGGTCCCTGGTGTCTTTGGCGTTAAGCGCGGAGAGACTGAGCTGTCTCAGGGAGGCGATCAGTTGGGCGCGTGTGAAGTTGCGGAACGTGTAGCTGGCGAGGCCCAGGCGGATGGGCGGAGAGGACCGGAACGCGGCCAGGGCGCGCGACGGGACGCTGCAGGCGGCAGCGGCGAGCGCGCTGGTGCTGAGGAATGCGCGGCGGGATTTTTGCGTGGGCTTCATGATCCGGGCTCCTGCTGGTGGTATGAAGAAACTAGGAATTGTTTCTGCCGAAAGCGGCCGCGACAAACCGCAGTCCCGTGCTACAGGCGCGGGGCCCAGCCGCTTTCGTATTCGCGCTTCCAGAATTTCATGGCTTCGGCGTCGTTTTGAATTCTGCCGTCTCGCGGATCGAGATGCAGCTCGCGTTTGACTTCCCAGGCGATGTTGGACAGCTGGAGCATGGTGACGGCGACATTGCCGACGCTGATGGGCGCATTGAGCTGTTCCCCCTTGCGGACGGCGCTAATGAAATTGGCAAAGTGCAGATCGGTCATCGAATCGCGGCCGACGGTGTCGGAAGACGAGGTGTGGTCCTTGGCGGTTCTGAACTCGCTGGTTTTCTTGCCCGCCAGGTCGTAGATCTCCCAGCCGTCGCGATCCACGATGACGGTGCCGGTGGTTCCCATGATCGAACTGCCGCGATCGCGGCCGTAGAACTTCATGCCCTGGCAGCATTTTCCTTCCCAATCGAGGACGGCGTCGTCGTATTCGAAACTGGTGAGGAGGGTGTCGTAGAACTGCCAATCATCGCGGAAATGATAGCGGCCGCCGGAGGAAGTGACGCGGTTGGGAAAATCGACGCCCAGAGCCCAGCGGCAGACGTCCACTTCGTGCGTGCCGTTGTTTAGCGATTCCCCGGTGCCGTAGTTGCGGAACCAGTGCCAATTGTAGGGATGGAGATTGTCTTTGTACGGGCGACGCGGCGCCGGGCCCTGCCAGAGATCCCAATCGAGCGTGGCGGGAACGGGGATTTCTTTGCCGGCGCCGATGGATTTGCGGGTGTTGCTGTACCAGGCTTTGGCGTAGTAGGGCTTGCCGATCAATCCGGAGTGAATCTTGTCGATGATTTCGATCGTATGCGGAGAAGAACGCTGCTGGGTGCCCATCTGCACGAGTTTTCCATATTTCTTTTGCGCTTCAACGAGCATGGCGCCTTCAGCGGGATTGTGGCTGCATGGCTTTTCAAGGTACACGTGTTTGCCGGCCTGGAGCGCGGCCAGGGCCATCGGCGCGTGCCAATGGTCGGGCGTGGCGATGGTTACGGCGTCGATGTCCCGGAGTGCCAGGATTGTGCGAAAGTCTTTGCCGGCGGCGGGAGCTTCGCCCATTTCCTGCTGCGTTGAGTCGGCGAATTTTTTGAGGATACCCTGGTCCACGTCGCAGACCTGCGCGATGCGCGCGGCGGCTTTGTTCGCTCGGAGTGAGGAAAGATGAGCGTAGGCGCGGCCGTTCAGGCCGATGACGGCGAAATTGAGGCGGTCGTTGGCGCCGAGAATCTGGCTGTAACTCTTGGCAGTGGTGCTGAGTGCCAGGCCGGCAGTGCCAGCGGCGAGCGTGTCGAGGAATTCGCGTCGTGTGACCATGGGTTTCCTTGTTTGAATCTGTAGTCGAGGAAATGATGGAGGTTCTCGTGCCGGGTGACAAGACAATTTTAAGCGAAACGTAAAAAATAAATGCTCTGGATACCTGAGCAAAGCGAATGTGCCGTTGGCGGAGTCGACTGCCGAGGGCCCGGCGGACGGATCGACGGAAATCATCCAGACGGAATGCAAAGTGCAACGTACGAAGCGGACTATTCCGAGACGGAATGCAAAGTGCAACGTACGAAGCGGACTATTCCGAGCGCAGGGCGTCGACCGGGTCCACGGTGGCGGCGCGCCGGCTGGGGAGGTAACTGGCGACGTAGGCGGTGGCGATGAGGCCGGCGGATACAGCGATGTAGGTGACGGGGTCGACGGGATTTACCTTGAACAGGAGTGAGGACATCAGGCGCATGACGATGATGGCGGCTACCAGGCCGATGGCCACGCCGATGCTGGTGAGGGTCAGTCCGTAGCGGACGAACATGTCGGTGACTACTTTTTGCTGCGCGCCGAGAGCCATGCGGATGCCGATTTCGCGGTTGCGTTGCAGGACGCTGTAGGCGATGACGCCGTAGATGCCGACGACTCCGAGCAGCAGTGCCATGCTGCCGGCAACGGCGAGCATGACGAGTGTGAACGAAGTGCGGGCCATGGAGCGTTTGTAGTAGTAGTCCGCGGAATAAACGGAATAGAGCGGGAGATTGGGATTGAGAGACCAGACGGTTTCGCGAATTTCCTTAAGGAAAGATTCTGAGCCGGTGCGCGTGCTGCGGAGGATGTAGGAGCCGCCGCGGACGTAGTCCGTCTTTTGTCCTTCAAAATTGCGGCGTGCCAGAGGCCAGTAGACGGTGCTGGACGGGTCTTTGTGGACACCGTGATCGTAGAAGTTGGCGACGACACCAATGATTTGACGCCAGTCGTCGGTGGAAGCGACGCGGATACGCTTGCCGATGGCGTTTTCTGGAGTGCCCCAATATTCGCGCGCAAAATTTTCAGAAATTATGGCGTACGGAACTTTCTGGGTGACGTCGGTCCAGGTGTAATCGCGACCGGCGAGGAGGCGCGTGCCAAGAGTTGAGAAATTTCCGGGGGAGACAAATTTGAAACGGCGGATGGGCGGGACCTGACCTTCGTTGATGGGATGATCTTCGGCATAGAGGAGATCGTTGGAGTCGTTGCCGTCCATGGGGGAGGCGGTGTTGAGAGTGGCGGAAGTGACGCCGGGAATTTGGCCGAGCTTGTCGATGAGCTGGTGCTGGAACTGGAGGACGGATTCGTCTTCTTTGACGAGCGTGTCGGGAACGTAGAGGCGGAAGGTTTGCAGTTGCTCAGGATGGGTGAAGCCGGGATCGACGTGAGTGAGGGCGCGGAAGGTACGGATCATGAGGCCGGAGCAGATGAGCAGGACCAGCGCCATGGCGACTTGAATGACGACGAGGACGCTGCGGGCGCGGTGCTGTTCGCGAGATTGAGAGAGGGCGCGGCCGCCTTCGCGGATGCCGGTGCTGAGGCGAACTCCGGCGTATTTGAAAACGGGAATGCAGGCGATGAGGAAACTGCAGAGCAGAGCGACGGCGAGAGTGAAGAGGAGAACGGGGCCGTCTATGCTGATTTGATCGATGCGAGGAAGTCCGGAAGGGGCGATGGCCACGAGGACGCGCAGCGCGGTGTAAGCGAGGCCGAGGCCGATGAGGCTGCCGAAAAGTCCGAGGGTGACGCTTTCCATGAGAATTTCGCCGGCGATGCGCGCGCGAGAAGCGCCGAGGGCGGAGCGGACGGCGAGTTCCTGGCGACGGCCTTCGACGCGGACGAGAAGCAAGTTGGCGACGTTGGCACAGGCGATGAGCAGAACCATTCCGATCGAACCCATGAGAACCCAGAGTGTGTTGCCGACGTCACCGATGACGTCTTGCTTCAGCGTGCGGAGATTGGGACCGATGTGGGCGTCTTCAAAAATTTTTGGATTGAAACCGTCGGGGGCGGGGAAGCTGCGGGAAACGATAGGAAGCATGCGAGCGATGTCGGCGCTGGCTTGCTGCATGGTGACGCCGGGCTTCAGACGGGCGAGACCCGTGAAACTGAAATTCCCGAGGCGGGTTTTCTCGCGTTCAAATTTGTATGTGAAAAACAGAGAGCGATCGTCCCAATCGAGAAAATGGAAGGAGGCCGGGAGAACGCCGATGATTTGGTTGGGCTTGCCGTCGGCGATGATGGTTTGACCGATGGCGTTGGGATTGCTGGCAAACTTACGCTGCCAATAGCCGTGACTGATGACGACGGTGCCGGGGGAGCCGGGTTTGGCGTCTTCGGTGCTGAAGAAGCGGCCGAGCTGGGGAGTGATGCCGAGAATGGAGAGGACGCCGTCGCTGACGTCGAGGGCCTGAACCTGTTCTGGTTCGCCGCGACCGGTGATGCTGACGGAATCTCCTGAGTAAATGCCAACATCGGTGAAGCTGTGGTTTTGCTCGCGGTAGATGAAATAGTTGGATGGCGCCATGTTGAGTTCGGGAATGTTGATGCCGGGGGCGTTGTGCCAGACGCCGACGAGTTCTTCTGGATGGGAGTAGGGGAGCGGCTTGAGGAGGATGCCTTCAAGGACACTGAAGACCACCGTGTTTGCGCCAACACCGGCGGCCAGGGTGATCAGCGTGACGGCAGTGAAGAGCGGGGCGCGGCGGAGCCGGCGGAAGAGCTGTTTGATGGCGGTGGTGACGGATTCCATTGGGCATAGACTCCCGGGAATAGTTTGGGGAGCATGCAGGCGGGTTCCCCTGAAGATACATACGAAGCTTCCGGGGAGAAGTTCCGTGAAACGTTCCGCCGCGTGATTGGCGTTGCAAACGGAGCGCCGCTTGCGCCAAGGCACTTCGCGCGAGCAAAACCCTTCCAGTTGAAAAGGAAAAAAAGATGCCCGCAGAGCCTTAGCGCGGGCATCCGAGTTTTTGGTTTCCTGGGCCGAAAATGCTCTCAGTATTGCCAGTTGACGTTGACCGAGCCGGTGCCGGAACTGGGCACTGTGTAGGTGTGGTTGGAGCCGTTTTCCCAGGTGACGGCGCCGGTCGAGGAGATCTTCAGGAATTTGAACTGCAGGAGGCTTCCGGCCGGAACCGCAGCGTTGAGGAACCAGTTGGGATAATTGGGGGCCAGCATGGGGCCGATGGCGGCGTCCCAGGTGGCGCCCCAGTTACCGAGTTCAATGCCGGACCCGGAGAGGAAAATGTAATCGCCGGTGGTGGTGGGGAAAATGTAATCGCCGGTGGTGGTGGGGGTGGCGTTGTTCACGGTGAACGTGACCGGGATTAATTTGGCGGTGAGGACGGTGAACTGGATGGTGTTGGCGGCCACACCTCCGGAGTTTTTCAGAGTGACGTTGTAGACGTCGTTGCTGACGCTCGGGACGCTGAATTTTACCGCGCTGTCGGACCAACTGGTGACTGTGGCGGACGTGCCTCCGACCAGGACCGAGCCGGTGCTCGTGCCAAAGCCTTTTCCGGCGATGGTTACCGAGACGCTCGGCTGGGCTGAAGTGGGACCGATCGAACCGACTTCGGGACTCGTGGCGGTAGTGGTCTTTTGCCAGACGCTCACGGCGTGCGCAGGAAGTGTGAACGTGCCAACGGGATTGTTGCCGCCGGTGCCGGTGGTTACGGCGATGCCAAGTCCGCCGAGAAGACTGCTGAGATAGTCGGTGTAACTCCCTGCAGGAAGACTGGTGTTCAAGCCGCTGATGACGTAGCTGGTAGTGTCATTTTTGTTGATCGCGACCAGGACGACGTCGTTGAAGAATTTGCGTTCGTAGATGTAAACGTCGCTGCTGAGCCAGCGCTGTGTGCTCGAGCCGTAGGCGAGGGCGTCATTGGTCTGGCGGAGTCCGGCGAGCGTGTGGATGAAGCTGTAGGGAGTCGTCGTGGTCGTAAAGGTGGTCATCTGGTTGCGGTTGTAGGGATCGCCTCCTCCGCTGGTGTCGACGTGCAGATATTGTTCGTCACCGTAGTAGATGACCGGGATGCCGCGCGTGGTGAGGATGAAGGCCAGCGCTTCGTTGAGGCGATTGGTGTTGTTGTTGACGCTGAGGAAGCGCGGGAGATCATGCGAGTCGACGAAGGTGACCAGATCATTTTGCCAGGTGAAATTGGAATTTTCAGCGGAGAGTTGCGTGTCGATTTCCGAAAAATTGCTGTTGGACATGAAAACATCGCGGATGGCCTGATTGAGCGGAAAGTCGATGAGCGAGATGCCGCTGTGGTTCGCGAATTTGTAGGAGTCGTGATAGAGCGCGTCGTTGATGCCTTGATACCACTCGCCGAAAAAGAAGCTGGGTCCGGCGGTGAAAGCGGTGTTGGACATGCTGTACTCCCATCCCCATGTGGCGTGCTTTACGGCGTCAATGCGGAAGCCGTCGGCGCCGTGCGTCTGCAGTTGCAAGAGCGCGGTTTTCAGGTAGGAATCGACCGACGAGTTTTCCTGATTGAGATCGGCGAGTCCTTCCAGGGTTAGGTACTGGACCTGGTAGCGGTCGGAGAAATCGCTGATATCGGCGTTGTGATGGAACATGCCGCTCGGATCGTTATTGTAGGCGGCCAGGAATGTGCCGTTGTTGTAGAGCAAGCCGAATTCGCCGGCATTGTTCGGATTGCTGTGGTTGGGGGCAAAGTCGACGATGAGTTTCATGCCGTTGCTGTGCAGGGACGAGGCCAGGTTGTCAAAAGCGGTCCAGGAGTTGGTGGTGCTGCCGAAATGCTCTTCGACGCGCATGAAGTCGCGCGCTCCGTAGCCGTGGTAGGAGGAGGTGGGATTCCCGGAGCCGTCAGGAATGTTGAGATTGAGATTGTCGAGCGGAGGAGATATCCAGATCGCGGTGACGCCCATATTTTTGAGATAGCTGACTTTGGATTGAATACCGGCAAGGTCGCCGCCCCAGTAATCGCGCCAATTCGTTTTTGTGGAATCATATAGGCCGGAGCTTTGCGACGGATTGTTGTTCGACGTGTCGCCGTCGACGAAGCGATCGGTGACGATTTGATAGATGACCTGTTTTTTGAAGTCTTGGGCCTGCGTGGTGATGGCCGGGGCGAGAAGCGCGGTGACGACCAGCGTCCTGAACAGGATCGTATGCATGGAGACCTCCAATGGGTTCGGGGAGGGTCCTGCCACTTGTGAGGCGCGAAGAACGAGGGGACCTTCTACCGTCGGCTGAGCAGCGGGAAGGTAACAGGTAATGCCAGAGTAGTAGAAGTATGTAACGGTATGATGCGGTTACTGTAACAGGCAATTTTGCGCAATAGATGTGTCGTTGCGAACAGTTTGGGCGGGTCGGGAGCCGTCGAACGTGATCCTGACGAGCGCGCCAGCCGCGGCCGGCGGGATGCCACGGGAAAAGCCCGGTCCGCCGCACAAGGCGGACCGGGGGGCAGCGACGCGGGTGAGGAGCCCGACGGGGCGTTCTTACATGGTAAGGACGACCCGGTATTGGGCTTTGCCACTGGTCATGCGGGCCCAGGCTTCGTTCACTTTTTCCAGGGGGAAGGTTTCAATCATCGGACGCACGCCGCTATACTCCGCAAAACGCAACGTATCTTCCGAGTCGATCGAACTTCCTGAGTTCCAGCCTTGAATGCTGTTGCGGGCAAAGAGAATTTTTGGGGTGGACGCCTCGATGTTTCCCATGTCGGCGCCGACCACCAGCAGCTTCCCGTTTGGTCCCAAGCCTCCGATAATGGATGACATCGCTTTCGAGCTGGGCACGGTAGCCAGGATGACGCGGGCCCCGCCCCGTTTCGCGAGTTCGGCAGCGGCATCGGTGGCCGAACTATCGATATAGATATGCGCGCCGAGCTTTTTTGCCAACTCGGTATTTTCTGTGCCGCGACTGATGGCGGCGACCTGATAACCGAATTTATTGGCAAACTGCAGGCCCAGGTGGCCGAGGCCGCCAATCCCGAATACCGCGACTAAATCCCCGGGACGTGCGCCGCTGTTGCGCAGGGCATTGAACGTTGTAATTCCGGCGCACAGGAGGGGTGCGGCTTCGACCGGACTCAGCGCTTCCGGGATGCGCGCCAGAGCTTCGGCGGGCGCGATCATATATTCGGCGTAACCGCCGTCATAGCTGAGGCCGCTGATTTTTCCGTTGACGCACAACGCAAAATCGCCGCGCCGGCAGGAATCGCACGTTCCGTCATGTCCGGCGTTCCAGCCCACCCCCGCGCGCTGGCCTTTCGTCCAGACCGTGACGCCGGCGCCAATTTCATCGACGACCCCAGCTACTTCATGACCCGGGACCCGCGGGAATGTGATGCCGGGAAGCAGTCCGTCTTTCGTAATTTCATCGCTGAAACAGATGCCGCAGGCTTGTACTTTGATGCGAACGTGGCCTGCCGGTGGTTGTGGAATTTCGCGTTCCTCGATTGCAAAATCTGCGCCTGCTTTTCGGACTACGGCGATTTTCATCTTGGCCATAAAAGCTCCTTGGGATGTTGCGTCGCCAGCTTGGATGCCAGGACTACGCCGTTGGGTATAGAGGGAGACGGGAGCCGCGAGCTGAATCGGGTTCATGCTAGAGTTTGATTTTCGGTTCATTGGCAGGCGACCGGAGATTGCAGGAGGGCGGATTGGCTTATCGTGATTTGCGCGAGTTTGTGAAGAAACTGGAGACCGCAGGCCAGTTGAAGCGGATCCGGACCGAGGTGGACCCGGTCCTCGAGATTGCTGAGATTACCCAGCGCGTGGCGCGCGACCCGGCCCGGGCCGCGCGCAGTGTGGGGCCGGCCTTGTTGTTTGAGAAGCCGACCGGGTCGCGGCATCCGCTTTTGATCAACGCGTTTGGAAGCGAGCGGCGGATGTGTCTGGCGTTTGAAGTGGACGAGCTGCAGGAAGTGGCGGACCGGATTCAGGGATTTTTGAAGATGGAATCGCCGCAGGGATTGTTCGACAAGATAAAAATGCTGCCGAAGCTGGCCGAGCTAGGTTCGTTTTTTCCAAAGAGCGTGAAGTCCGGTGACTGCAAGGAAGTTATTCGCAAGGGCAGCGAGGTAAACCTTTTCGATTTTCCGATATTGAAATGCTGGCCGCAGGACGGCGGAAGGTTTATTACCTTTCCGCTGGTGTTTACAAAAAATCCGGAGACCGGCAAGCGAAACGTGGGGATGTACCGCATGCAGGTGTATGACGAGCGAACGACGGGGATGCATTGGCAGACGCAGAAGCACGGGGCGGAGCATTTTCGGCGGGCGCGGGCGGCGAATCCGGACGGACGGATCGCCGTCAGTGTGGCGATTGGAGCGGATCCGGCGATTGCGCTGGCGGGAATTTTGCCGATTCCTCCGGACCTGGATGAAATGATGTTCGCTGGATTCCTGCGGCGCGAACCGGTGGCCATGGTGGCGTGCGAGACCAATGAACTGGAAGTGCCGGCGAATGCCGAGATTGTCCTGGAAGGGTATGTGAATCTGAACGAGATGCGGACCGAAGGTCCGTTTGGCGATCACACGGGATTTTATTCTCTCGAAGGCGAGTACCCGGTGTTTCATGTGGAGTGCGTGACCCAGCGGAAGGACCCGATTTACTTGACTACGGTTGTGGGGCCGCCACCGCAGGAAGATTTTTATATGGGGTATGCGATTGAGCGGATATTTTTGCCGTTGATGAAGATGCAGTATCCGGAGATTGTGGATGTGGCCATGCCGGCCGAAGGTATTGTTCACAATCTGATGATCGTGGCGATCCGCAAGTCGTACCCGGGACATGCGCGGAAAATCATGAATGCGATTTGGTCGCTGGGGCAGGCCATGTTCACCAAAGTGATCGTGGTCGTCGATCACGACGTGGACATCCACAATTTCAGTGAAGTGACGTGGAAGGCGTTGTGCGCGCTCGATCCGCAGCGGGACGTGCAGTTTACTCTGGGGCCGGTCGATACCCTGGATCATGCGGCGCGGATGCAGGATTTCGGGTCCAAGATGGGGATTGATGCGACGCGCAAGTGGGCGGCCGAGGGATTTACGCGCCCCTGGCCGGATGAGTTGCTGACCGACCGGGAGACCAGGAAGAAAGTAGATGCGCTTTGGAAATCGCTCGGGATTTTCTAGAAATGTCGCCGGTTGCGCGAACCTCGACCGTGGCGTTTCTGGTCATACATTTCCTGCCGTACAAAGGTGTTCATCGGTGCAGGAGCGGTGGGGATAGCCAGCTTCATGTTATTCGCGGCAGGGGAAATTTCAGGGGCGGGCTCCGCAGGGGACGGATAACCCGGGTGCAATAGAGCCGGCGAATTATTCAGGAGTGGCGAACCACGCGAGACCGTCAACCCCTCGCGTGAGCGTGAGGGGAACTTCCAGTTTCCAGGTTTGCAGATTCAGGATCTGGATGTTTCCAGCCGACGGGCAGCTAACGTAAGCCCTGGAGTTGCTGGAGTTGATCGAGATTTCGCCGTTGGCCGGTGGGATGTCGAACGTGTTTGCGAGTTTTCCGGTTTGCAGATCCCAGACAAATAATTTGCCGGATGTGGAGTTGGCGAGGAGCGACCGTCCGTCGGAAGTGATAGCGGAGGAGTAGACGCTGGCGGGGAGCTTGATCCAGTCGCGCACCTCACGCACCTCACTCGTTGCGGTGTCGATGACCGCGATGCGCGAAGAATCCTGGTCGTGCGTGTAGACGTGGCGGCCGTCCGGCGAGATGGAGATGCGCTGGACTTGTCTGGAAACCGGGATCACTTTGAGGAGTTTGCGATTGTCCACATCCAGGACACTGACCGAACCTGCGCCGACGTTGGCGGTGTACAGGCGATGGCCGTCCGGAGAGAGGACGAACATGTGGGCTTCGATGGCGCCGGTGGGGATTTCACCGATTACTTTGCGCGCGTTAACGTCGACGATATAGACGGCACTGGCGAGTTCGGCGGAAACGTATAGATATCCACCCGGGCCGAATTTCGCGCAGTGCGGGCGAACCGCTTTGCCTAAATCGATGTGACCGGCGAGTGCGTGCTTCTGCAGGTCGACGATGTCGATCGAGTGGCCATCGGTGCCGGGCTTGCCGACGCCGGAGTTCCCGTAAATGGGGACATAGGCCAGACGCCGGTCCGGGGAGACGGCGAGTTCGTGGCCGTTCACGCCGACTTCCACTTTGGCAAGCACGGCGTTTGTCGAGAGATCGACGAGCAGCGCCGTGTGATCGACTTGATTGGCGACGGCCAGGAAGCCCGAGCCGGATTGCGCGCGCGCGCCGAGGGGCATGGCCAGGGTAGCGGCGAGGGCTAAGAGTACCAGTGGCGAAGATAGGGGCATTGGTGGACCTTTCGGGCTATTGAGTTCTGCCGTCGCCTGCGGAAAAATTGCGCAAGTGCAAAAGCTCGGCGCTATTTTCTCACAGAAAAGAATAGGGAAGTAGCCGGGAAAGTTGGCGGGACGAATTGCGGCCAAGACCGGAAGAAAACCGATGATAACCTGCTTTCAAAGCATTACCGTCCGAGAGGACAGGTCCCTTGCGGGCAAAAACCACAAGCTGTAGTGGTCCGGAGAGAGCCTGCTTCGATAGGTAGGGAGCAGTGCCTAGAATACCGGACAATTTCCTGCGAGACACCGTATTGATAGGACAACTACGGGAGAGAATTCCTTGACGGTCCGATACTCGCGATGTCATAACTCTTTCACGGGAAGCAGCTCCGTAAATTCAATGTTCGTTGCGGAGTCAGTAGTTCAGGCAAAAGTTCCAGGCCAGAAAAAGAAGTGAAGCTGAATGCCGGGGTGGCGTTCCTCGTGATGGAATCTCGCGAAGTGATGAATGTGCGGCAGGCGTCACAGTATCTGGGTATATCACCAGATACCCTGTACCGTTACATCACCGAGGGTGAGATTCCTGCCTTTAAACTAGGAAACCGTTGGAAACTGCGTAAGACCATCCTGGACCGCTGGATGGAACGCAAGATGAGCCAAGCGCACGCGCGGCGCCGATAAGTAGACGCGAGCGAAGGGAAAGAGGCCTCGATATGTGGTTATTGGGCGGGGGCAAGAACAAGCAACTTGTCGGACTGGATATCGGTTCCAGCTCGATCAAGACTGTGGAACTCAAGTCCACCAAAGCGGGCTATGAGCTTGTGAGTTTTGGCATGGAACCGCTGGCGCAGGACACGGTTGTGGACGGCGCGATCATGGATGCTCCGCAGGTAGCCAACGCCATCAGTAAAATTTTTGATGCGCAGCGTGTAAAAACCAAAAATGTTGCGACTTCGGTTTCCGGACACTCGGTGATTGTGAAAAGAGTTCCGCTTCCTTTGATGACCGAAGAAGAGTTGTACGACCGGATTCCTTCTGAAGCCAGCCAGCACATTCCCTTCGATATCGCCGACGTGAATCTCAGCTACCAGTTGCTCGAGTCGATGGACGCGCAGATGGACGTCCTGCTGGTTGCGGTGAAGAAAGACAAGATTCTGAACCACACCAACGTTTTGGCGCAGGCCGGCAAGACGCCCGTGGTTGTGGACATTGACGCGTTCGGACTGCAGAACTGCTTTGAAGTGAATTACGAACCAGACGCCGGACAGACGGTGGCCTTGCTGAATATCGGCGCGAGCGTCATGAACATCAATATCGTGCGCGGCGGCATTCCACTGTTTACGCGCGACGTCAGTGTGGGCGGCAACCAGTACACCGACGCGCTGCAAAAGGAATTGGATTTGAGCTTCGAGGACGCCGAGCGCTTGAAGAAGGGCGATACGTTGCCCAGCGTTACCGACGACCAGAAGCAACAGATATTGCGCAGCGTCTCTGACATCTTGACGCTGGAAATTCAGAAGACCTTCGACTTTTTCCGTGCTACGGCGAGCGGCGAGAATATCCAACGCATCGTGGTAGCCGGCGGCACGGCACGCGTACCGGGGCTGGTGGATTTGCTCCGGGAAGAGTTTGCCATGCCTGTTGAAGAATTGAACCCGTTCCGCAAAGTGCTCATCAATCCCAGCCGGCACAGCGATGATCAGATCCGCGAGATGGCTCCGCGGCTGGCAATTGCCGTAGGCCTGGCGCTGAGGAGCTTCGACTAGCCATGATTCGAATAAACCTATTAGGGCAGAATCGTCCGAAGTCATCGCGCGGCCCCGTAAATACGGGCGCAGCTCTTCCGATCGTGTTCATCGGCGCGGGGGTGGTGCTCGGCGCAGCGGTGCTGTTCTTCTTTTACATGACCCTGCAGAAGCAGCTGAACGAAACGTGCAGAAGCAGCTGAACGAAACGAACGACAGCATCAAGAAGCTGACTGCGGAAAAAACCCAGTTGGAACAGACGAAATTGCAAGTCGAGGCATTCGACAAGCAGAAGGTGATTTTGCAGCAGCGCGTTTCAACCATTGAGCAGCTGCAGAAGGACCGCACCGGAGCGCAGGAACTGCTGGACATGGTGGCCAATACGGTTTCCCGCACGGAAAACCTGTGGCTGACGACGATGACCCGCAAAGGCAGCACCTTGTCGATGGATGGGTCGGCGGCGTCGATCAATTCGGTAGCAAACTTTATTACCGCGCTGAAGCGTTCCGGGTATTTCCAGAAAGTGGAAATCAAGGAATCCAAGCAGGACGAACGAAATACCACCGTTCAGACGTATCTTTTCCAAATCACCGCTGAAATAGCGCCGCCCGCAACTGCGATTTCAAGCACGGGGCAGGCGAAACCTGCAAGCGCCCCGGCACCTGCAGCGACAGCGGCTCCTGCGAAGAAGGGATAAGGGACACCATGGCGAATCCGTTACGAGACATGTCGGCATTTATGCAAGCCCTGGTGGCTGTAGCGGTCACCGTGGTCCTGGTTCTTATCGGAGTCTTCGTTCCCGGTTCGCCGGTGGCGCGCGAGCGCGACGAAGTGGACAAGGCCGTGAAACAAAAAGCGAGCCTGACCCAGGAAGTAACCCAGCTTCAGGTTTACAAACAGCGTTACGGAGAGCTGAAGCAGCAGATGGATGCGCTGTCCAAGCAGCTGGAAACGCTAAAGACGATCGTTCCGGAAGAAAAAGAAGCCGACGAGTTTATCCGCCTGGTGCAGGGAGCGGCCAGCGCTTCCAATGTACAACTGCGCAGGCTGACTTCCCAGGCGATTGTGAGCAAGGAATATCACTTCGAAATGCCGTTTGAAGTGCAAGCCGACGGCCCGTACTTCAACATCCTGGACTTCTTCGGAAGACTCAGCCGTTTGTCGCGCATTATCAACGTCGGAGATTTGCAGTTTGATGATCCGACCGGAAACACCGCGAAAGGCACCAAGTATCCGGTGCGGCCTGGAGCGACAGTAACCGGAGTCTTTACGGCTACAACATTTTTCACCAAGCCTGCTGAAACGGCGAGCGCGTCTGCAACTGGGGCGAAGCCTGCTGCGGCGGCGGCTGGAAAACACTGAGCGGGAATGAGCGAACTATGCGTTCTGTGAATACTCTCGCATTAGGAATATTACTCGCAACCGGCGCACCAGGCCTGTTTGCGCAAACACAGCCAGCACCAGCGGCGGGAGCGAAGCCTGCGGCGGCTACGGCGAAGTCCGCAAAGCCGGCGACCAAGAAAGCCAGCGCGAAGCGCACGGGGACACCCACGGCAGCACCCGGAACGTCGGCGGCCGATGAAGCCATCGCCAAAGGCGCGCGGCGCGATCCTTTTGAGTCACTGGTCAGCCGGCAGATGAATCAGGCCAAGATTGCAGCCAGCCTTCCTCCGGGCAAAGCCGGACTGCAGGTCAGCACCCTGCGCCTCGACGGAATTGTGCATGCTCCGAACGGCATGATTGCGGTGGTAAGCAATCCGCAAGCACGCACCTACTTTTTGCGTGAAGGTGACCAGCTGTACGACGGAAAAGTCGAAAAGATTGCCATGGATAGCGTTTCGTTCCATGAAGAAGGCAAGGACGCTTTTGGCAAACCTGTGGAACGCCAGGTAAATAAGAGAATTTACTCCAGTTCAGGAGAACAGCAATGAAGACGAATTGGCCGGCCCTTCGGTGTGGCTGCCTGCTACTAGCGAGTGTGGCACTGGCGACGAGCCCGGTGTACGCGCAGACACAGGAACCCGCCGGCGTGAACTCAACGACTTCGGTGATTTCCAGTGTGGCGATAACCCAGGCATCGCAAAGCGCCAGCGTGCGTGTGGAAGGCGAGGGGCGACTCGACGCTCGCGCCGCCCGCATGCAGAACCCGGATCGGCTCGTGCTGGATTTCTCCGGGGCGCGCATGAGTGTTGCCAAGACGGTGATTCCCGGGGTCTCTGCGCCCGTGCGCGGAGTTCGTCTAGGACAATATCGTCCGGACGTGGCACGCGTGGTGATTGATCTTACCAGTGCGACGCCGTATCAGATTTCGCATGACGGAACCGCTGTCGTGATTTCCTTCGATGCCCAGCCTGCCGATGTCCCGGCCGGCGCGGCCACCATCACCTCACTGGCAGCCCCGAAGCGCAACGGTTTTTCCTACGAGGAGAAATCGCCGCGCACGGTCTCGGCAAAATTGTCGAACGGCTCCAAGATTTCGGCTCCCCACTTCACCCTGCCTCGGGAACTGACCCAGCCCTCAGTCGCCCTGGCATCGTTTGGCGGAACGAATCAGCCCGCGCGTCCGGAAGGCACGGCGCAGCAGGCGGCACAACAGGCCACGCAACAGGCGAATACCGCTGCGGGCACGATTGCCGGGCAGGTTTCACCGCCAGCCGTGGTTACCGGGAAATATACCGGCGAGCCCATTTCCGTGAACTTGAAGGAAGTAGACCTGCGTGACTTCTTCCGTCTGATTCACGAGATCAGTGGATTGAATGTGGTGCTCGATCCTGCCGTGAAGGGTTCGCTGACGATTGTGCTCGACGAAGTTCCCTGGGATCAGGCCCTCGACATCGTCCTGCAGAACAACGGACTCGACAAGCAGCTGAACGGCAACGTCCTGCGCATTGCCACCCGCGATACGCTGAAAAAGGAAGCGGAAACGCAACGCGATTTGGAAAAGGCGCAAGCCGAAGCAGTGGCCCCGGTCACCGTGACCCGCATCCTGAATTATGCCAAGGCCGCCAGCATGGCGACCACCCTCAAGAAATTTCTTTCCGCGCGCGGCGACATCCTGTTCGATGATCGCTCCAACCAATTGATCATTCGCGACATACCTTCGGTTATCCCGGTGCTTGACAACCTGATGCGCCAGCTGGATCGCAAGTCCCAGCAGGTGGAAATCGAAGCGCGCGTGGTATCGGCTTCGCGTTCCTTCGCACAGGACATCGGAACCGAACTTGGATTTGCCGGCACGACAACCGGTGGACGCTCGCTGTTCAGCGGTTCGCCGGCAGTCGGCGGCAGCGGCGTAACGACGGGCGCTGGACTTCCGACCTCTCCGGTGACCGTGGGAACGGGACAGACTTCCGGTAACGGAGTGACGAGCGGTATTCCGCTGGCAACCAATCTGGCGGCAGGCGTTCCGACCAGCGGTTTCGGCTTCTCGCATCGTTCGCCGAACTTCGCCATCGACTTCTTCATTACCGCGGCGGAGGCCAAGGGCGTAGGAAAACTGCTCTCCAAGCCGAAGATCACGACGCAGAACAACGAAAAGGCGATCGTCAAGCAAGGTACCAAGATTCCTATTCAAACGACGATCAACAACACGATTTCCGTGCAGTTCATCGATGCCGTGCTGAAGCTGGAAGTGACTCCGCAGATCACCGGAGACGGCACCGTGTTCATGGACGTGCTTGTTGAAAATACTCAGATCGATGCCGGCATTCCCCGGGTGCAGGGTATTCCTGCCTTGAACACGGAATCGGCGGAGACCAAGATTACGGTTGCCGATGGCGCAACGTTTGTCGTCGGTGGAATCATTATCTCCTCGCAGCGGGTGGACATTACCGAGGTTCCTTTGGTCGGAAGCTTGCCGCTCATTGGCCACCTCTTCCGGCGCACCAACGTTTCCGTTCAGTCTCAGGAACTGCTGTTCTTCCTGACTCCGCGGATCATCCCGAGTTAATGCTGCCGGTCTAAAGCACTTTTCAAACTTCCCATACTGGGGTAAATCGAGGAGACTACGGTCTCCTCGATTTTATTTATGAACACTACGTTTAACAATCGACGCCAGCTGCTCAAAAAAGAGTTGAGCGGTCGCCATTTGGACGCGCTGCTGGTCACACAGCCGGCCAACTGGTACTACCTCACAGGATTTACCGGTGAATCGGGCGCTCTGCTGTGCGGCAGGAAAGCGGCGACACTGGTGACCGACGGCCGGTTTGCGATTCAGGCCGGACAGGAAACAGCAGGAATCGAAGTGCTGCTGCAGAAGGGCGGACTGTTTGAGGCCATCGGAGAGTTCGTTAAAAAGCAAGGCGGACGGCGGATAGGGTACGACCCCACGCAATTGACGGTTGCCCAGTTCACTGCCCTGAAAAAGGCCAGCGGAACGAAATATGAGTGGAGTGGGTGAGCAGCCCCGGGCTTGTCGAGAGCCAGCGCCATAGGAAAGAGGCCGCAGAACTCGCGCAAATGCGCAAGGCAGCCATTCTGGCAGGCGACGTGGTCGAGCTCGTGCTGCCCCGGCTCAAGCCGGGCGTGCGGGAAATCGAAATCGCAGCGGAGATTGACTATCAAATGCGCAGGCGGGGAGCCTCGGGACCGGCCTTTGAAAGCATCGTGGCGTTTGGCGAACGCGGGGCCTTGCCCCACGCGCGGCCCACGTCCAAGCGCTTGAGGAAAAATGAGTTGGTCGTGCTGGACCTGGGTGTTATACTCGGCCACTATTGCAGCGACATTACACGTACGGTCTTCGTCGGTAAGGCTTCGGCGCGCGTTCAGGGCTGGTACAAGGCGGTTCTGGAAGCGCAGACAGCAGCAATTGCAGCGGTTCACGATGGGGCAGCCTGCGGAGATGTGGATGCGGCGGCCAGACAGGTTTTAGCTGGGTATCATCTGGACCGGTACTTTGTGCACAGCACGGGGCACGGTCTTGGCCTTGAAGTGCATGAAGATCCCCGGGTGGCTCGCGGTCAGAAACAGCGCCTCGTACCCGGGAATGTGATTACGATTGAACCAGGCGTTTATGTGGAAGGTGTCGGAGGAATTCGCATCGAAGATGATGTGGCCGTTCACGCAGATCGCACCGAAATCCTGACCCGCATTCCGCGGGATCTTATCGAGCTCTGATACAGGCATGAAACGTAAAAAGCCGTCGAAGTCGAGTCCATCGTTTGCGAATCCAGAAATAGAGCAGATCGAGCAGCTCCTCCGCTTCATGAGCGAGCACAACCTTGAAGAATTTGAGTACTCCCGGGGTGACTTGCGGATCAGGCTGCGCAAGCCCTCGCAGGGCGTTGCCGTCGCTTCGCGCATGGCTACGGCGCCGGAAATCATTGTGCCGGGCGCGCTGCAACCGGCGGCTGCGCCGACCGGCGCGGCAGTCGAAGCCCGAGCGACCGAAGACCTGCATCTGATCAAATCGCCGATCGTCGGAACGTATTACGGCTCGCCCAGCCCGGGTGCCGAAGCCTTTGTGAAAGTTGGAGCGCACGTGGATGACGGTCAAACGTTGTGCATTGTGGAAGCGATGAAGCTCATGAACGAGATCGACTCCGATGTGAGCGGGGAAGTGATTCGTATTTTCGCTGAGAACGGACAGCCCGTAGAATACGGACAGCCGCTATTCGGCATTCGACCGAGCCGGAAGAAGTAGCCGGCGCCCGGAACATGTTCCAGAAAATCCTAGTGGCCAATCGAGGGGAAATTGCCTTGCGGGTTATTTGTGCCTGCAAGGAGCTGGGGATTTCCACAGTGGCGGTGTATTCAGAAGCGGACCGGAATTCGCTGCACGTGCGTTTTGCGGATGAAGCGGTATGCATCGGACCTCCCCGAAGCAGCGAGAGTTATTTGAACATCCCGCAGGTGATCAGCGCGGCTGAAATTACCAATGTCGACGCCATTCATCCGGGGTATGGCTTTCTGTCCGAAAACGCCAACTTTGCAAAGGTTTGCGAAGCGTCGGAAATTACCTTCATCGGTCCCAAGCCCGAAGTGATTGAGATGATGGGAGAGAAGGATCGCGCGCGCCGAGAGATTCGCACGGCGGGGCTGGTGACCGTTCCCGGAAGCGCGGGCATTGTTGAAGGAGAAGAGCAACTTGCCAAAGAAGCGGAGAAGATTGGTTATCCGTTGATTTTGAAGGCGGTGGCCGGCGGCGGCGGCCGCGGAATGCGCATTGTGCGCAAGCAAAACGAGCTGCTGAACGCCTACGAAACGGCTCGCAGCGAAGCGCAACAGGCCTTCGGGAATCCCGACGTGTATGCCGAGAAATTCATTGAGCACCCGCGGCACATTGAGTTTCAGGTTTTGGGTGATCAGTACGGCAAGGTGATTCATCTGGGTGAGCGCGAGTGCAGCATTCAGCGGCGTCACCAAAAGCTTGTCGAAGAATCGCCGTCTCCGGTGCTGGATCCCAAGCGCCGAAAAGATTTGGGCGCCAAGATTGTGAAAGCCCTTGAGAAGATTGGCTACACCAATGCGGGCACCGTGGAATTTCTGATGGATGAAGACGGTGCGCTGTATTTCATTGAAATGAATACGCGGATTCAGGTGGAGCATCCGGTAACCGAACTGGTGACCGGCGTGGATCTGATCAAGGCGCAGATTCGCATCGCGGCGGGTGAGAGGATGGAAGACGCGACCGGGGAGATTCACTACTCCGGGCATGCCATCGAATGCCGTATCAATGCCGAAGATCCGGAAACGTTTGTTCCTTCGGCGGGACGGATTACCACATTTCAGGCGCCGGGCGGGACGGGCGTTCGCGTGGATTCGGCGGCCTACGCCGATGCGGTGATTCCTCCTTACTATGATTCAATGATTGCGAAGCTGATTGTAAAGGGGCGCGACCGCGCCGAAGCGATCGGGCGAATGAAGCGGGCCCTGGAAATGTTCGTGATTGAGGGAATCAAAACGTCGATTCCGCTGCACCGGCGGATTCTAGCTGATCCCGATTTCGCGTCGGGTAAATTTGACACCCACTTCATTGAAAGATTGCTCGGCGGCAACGGTAAATAGCGGCGATGTCCCTTGTTCTATCGCGGCTGTATGTGATATTAGACGCTGCGTTGCTAACCACACCTGCAAAACAATGCGCACAGAATCTGGCTGCTGCCGGAGTGCGTCTGATGCAGTATCGCGACAAGACGGCTTCGTCCGGGAAACTGTTGGAAATCTCGCGGGAGCTTTCCGCCACCCTCGTCGGGCAGGGTGTTACGTTTTTTGTGAATGACCGCGCCGACGTAGCCCGCATCGCCGGAGCGTGCGGAGTGCACGTGGGGCAACAGGACCTGGGGGTCGAGCAGGCGCGACGGGCGATTGGAGGCGACGGTCTGGTGGGCATTTCGACGCACAACCTGCAGCAATTTGAAGAAGCGCTCGGTACCTCAGCGGACTACATCGCGCTGGGTCCGATATTTGCAACTTCGAGCAAAGCCAACCCCGACCCTGTCGTCGGAACAGAATTCATACGGCAAGCCCGCCCGCGGACCCGCAAACCGCTTGTGGCGATTGGTGGCATCACGCTCGAGCGGGCCAGCGAGGTGCTGGACGCCGGGGCGGATTCGGTGGCGGTTATCAGCGACATACTTCGTGCGGCCGAACCAGCCGCGCGCGCCGAGGAGTATTTGAAATTGCTCGGTGACGTAAATCCGATGCGGCAGGACTGAGGTCCCGAGCCAATGGCCGACACACCTTCAACGCGAGCAGTACCAGGGAAAAGCGGCGAAGCGGGATTTGTCCGCGCGATCGGATTGTTTGACGGCACGATGATTGTGGTGGGGTCGATGATCGGCTCCGGCATCTACATCGTGGCTGCGGACATTTCGCGGCAGACGGGATCGCCGGGCGGTTTGCTGCTTACCTGGGTGCTCACAGGTCTGCTGACGATTTCGGCGGCGCTTTCCTATGGCGAGCTGGCTTCGATGTTTCCCGCCGCCGGCGGACAGTACATTTACTTGCGCGAAGCGTACTCGCCGCTTTGGGGATTTCTATACGGGTGGACTCTGTTTTTGGTGATTCAGACCGGAACGATTGCTGCGGTGGCTGTGGGATTTGCGCGGTTCCTCGGAGTGCTGCTTCCGTCCATATCCGCGCAGAGTTGGGTCGTTGCTCCGATCAACTTGGGATCGCATTACGCCGTCAGTCTTTCGGTGCAGCAGCTCGTGGCCATTGTCATGGTTCTGTTTCTGACATTTCTGAATACCCTCGGGGTGCGACTGGGGAAGTTGATTCAGAACATTTTTACGTCGGCCAAAACGCTGGCGCTTCTGGGACTGATCTTTCTGGCCATCTTCCTGGGCAGGAATCACGCGGCGATTGCCGATAATTTCTCGCATTTCTGGACGATTCGCGACGCCGTGCCGATCGAGCCGGGGGCCAATTTCCTGCGCGGCATTGTACCTACAATTTTTGCAGGGAGCGGAGTGTTTGGCCTGTTCGTGGCGCTCGGCGTGGCGCAGGTGGGCTCGCTGTTTTCTTCCGACGCCTGGAATAACATTGGATTTACGGCCGCCGAGGTAAAAAACCCCAAGCGGGATGTGGCCCTGGCGATGGCGCTCGGAACGGTCATCGTCATCACGCTGTACTGCCTGGCGAATTTTGCCTATCTGCTGACGCTGCCATTCGCGCATATCCAAAATGCGCCGGATGACCGGGTAGCCACCGCCGCGCTGAGCGCCATTCTGGGGCCGGTCGGGGCCGTGCTAATGGCGGTGGCGATTATTATCTCAACGTTTGGATGCAATAACGGATTGATTCTGGCGGGTTCGCGGGTGGTCTACGCGATGGCCCATGACAAATTGTTCTTTCGATCGACTGGAAAATTAAATAAGAATGGCGTCCCGGGTACCGCACTGCTCCTGCAGGGAGCCTGGGTGGTGGTGCTGATTTTATTGCGGACGCGGCGTCCGGATGGCAGCTACGGGAATCTTTATAATGATCTGCTCGATTATGTCGTTTTCGCGGTGCTGCTTTTCTACGTTCTGACGATTATCGGCATCTTTGTTTTGCGATCGAAGCGTCCCGGCGCCGAGCGGCCCTACCGCGCCTTCGGGTATCCCTTTGTGCCGGCGTTGTATGTGCTGGTGGCTTCGGCCATCATGCTCGTGCTGCTGCTGTACCGGACGCAGACGTCGGGTAAGGGGCTGGCGATCGTTCTAATCGGGTTGCCGGTTTACTGGTTATGGTCGCGATACTCGGCAAAAGGCGCGGCCGCGGCCGAGCGGATGAATTAGTGCTAGGGGCGCAGGGTGAACGCCTCTACAATGTGCAAGTCCAATTTGTTGCGTGACTTGAGTGGTAGGGAAGCAATCCCCTCAAAGGAGGAGTTGCAAGGGAAGCAATCCCCTCAAAGGAGGAGTTGCATGGGCAACCCCTTGTTTGCAAAAAAATCGCTGGCTTCGCTTCTGGCTGAGGCGAAGGAAACGGGCGAACACAGTCTTAAGCGAACGCTGGGGCCGTTTCAGTTGACGGCTCTGGGGGTCGGGGCGGTTATCGGAGCCGGCATCTTCGTTCTCGCCGGGTTGGGCGCCCACTATGCCGGGCCCGGACTGATGCTCTCGTTCGTAGTCTCGGGACTTGGTTGCGCGTTTGCGGCCCTTTGCTATGCCGAGTTTGCGGCTATGATTCCGCTGGCGGGAAGCGCTTATACCTATGCGTATGCAACACTCGGGGAACTGTTTGCGTGGATTATCGGTTGGGACCTGACGCTGGAATATGCCATGGGCGCCAGCACGGTGTCCTCAGGTTGGTCGAACCACTTCATCGAGTTGCTGAATATCTTCCACATTCCCATGCCGCTGTGGCTGGCCTATGACCACTGGACCGCGTTGCACACCGCGGAAAAGGTGGTGGCGCGGGAGATGGCCCAGGCTGCCGACAGCACTCTGGTTCCCGGGACGCAGGCGTTTCTCGATCACGTCAGCGCCATTCTTTCCACCCATTCGCCTGAATTGATCTCGCGGGCGCACGCACTGGTGAATGCGCCAAAAGTATTTGGAATCGAAATTGGATTCAACCTTCCTGCATTTCTGATCGCGCTGGTTATTACCGCAATTCTTGTGGTTGGAATCAAAGAGAGCGCGCGGTTTAACTCCGGCATCGTCGTCGTCAAGGTGGCGGTGGTTCTGTTCGTCATCGGGTTGGGCTTCAAGTACGTAAACTTCGCAAATTGGGGCCATGACTGGCACTCGTTTGCGCCCTTCGGAGTGGCCGGGATTGGTTCGGGCGCCGCTTACATCTTTTTTGCCTATATCGGGTTTGACGCGGTTTCCACAACGGCGCAGGAAGCCAAAAATCCGCAGCGCGATTTGCCGATCGGAATTATCGTTTCGCTGATCGTTTGCACACTGCTGTATATCGCCGTGGCTGGCGTGCTGACGGGCATGGTTCATTGGCAGGATGTGAACATCGAGGCGCCCATTGCGCGGGCATTTATGGATCGCGGGCTGACGACGGCTTCGCATATTATTACGGTCGGAGCGCTTGCCGGGCTTACCAGCGTGATGCTGGTCATGTTGCTGGGGCAAACTCGTGTTTTGTACTCGATGGCCAATGATGGATTGCTTCCCAAGAAGTTTTTTGCGGCCATTCACCCGAAGTTCCGGACGCCCTACAAGAACACGATTGCGGTCGGACTTTTGGCGGCGATTGTGGGGAGTGTTACCCCCATTGACGACATCGGAAAGATGGTCAATATCGGCACGCTTCTGGCCTTCGTGATTGTTTGCATTGCCGTGATGGTCTTGCGCAACACAAATCCGGATCAGGCCCGGCCCTTTCGCACGCCCTGGGTTCCGGCTGTGCCCATTCTCGGAATCCTGTTCAACGGCTACATGATGTACAAGCTGGGAGCGGTGAACTGGCTTCGGTTGGTCGTTTGGCTGGCGATCGGGCTGGTCGTTTATTTCACCTATGGCCGCCACCACAGCCGCATCAGCAATCCGCAGAACCAGCAGAAGCAGTAGATGAAGCGCTCGAAAACGGGGCCGGACCAAGTTGGTCCGGCCCCGTTTTTTTTAACGAACTCTGCCTCTCGGCACGCTGCGCTTCTTCAGGTACAGTAGGGATTCAAGAAACATGAGCATCCCACGGTTACGAGTCCACTTCAGGGATTTTTGGCGACGATTGTCGCGGCTGGATCTTATTGCCGTGGTCCTGGTCCTGGCCGGGCTGTTTGCCGAAGCCATGGGTTTGTACGGCGGACGGATCAGCTTCGTAAAATTTCTGGGATTTTTAGCCTTCGTTTATCTAATTTTCCGGGTCATCGGGTGGTGGCGCACACGGTTGCTGTGGAGCCTGCGCAACCGGTTGATTGTGGCCTACCTGTTTGTGGCGCTCGTGCCCGTGCTGCTGGTCGCGACGCTGGCGATTTTTGCGGGTCTGATTCTGTATACCCAGCTGGGTGGCTATCTCCTGTACGTCGATTTACAACACCGGATTGAGGTCGTTTCCGATGGGGCCGAGCAAATCGCAACGGCACTGAGCAGCTCGACGCCCGGAGTCGACTCCGAGGTTGCCGAGCGAATCGTGGCGGCGCAGGAGCATGCCGTTTACGACCAGGCCCTGCCGGGACTGGTAATTGAATTTGCCGATGATCCAGAATTGCTGCGGCGTGTTGCCGTTCCGGGGACGAACCACTTCGCAGGTTTGATTCAACAAGGTGAAAAGCTTTCCTTGGTTGGCTTGCGTCAAGTTGAGACGCCGCACGGCAGTCGAGTGGTTTCCCTGCGGGTACCGGTTACGCCGGAGTTTCTTGCGACCCTGGCTCCCGACCTGGGGGTTGTGCACTTTGAGGTCCTCGACCGGCAAAGCGCCGGATCGGGCGGAGGGGTGACCTACCCGTTTGGCGAAGTGAAATACCGGGCGATGCGGAGAATTACCGCGCGAAACCGTGCGCTGCATGCTGCGAATTATTTTGTCGATCCTATTGTGAACGGCCTTTCCAAGTTTGAAGCTCAATACCTTCGCGAAGACGGAACCGTGCAACGTTCCTGGCCGGTCGTAGCTTCGTTCAATGCGCGGCCTTCGCGATTGAATGCGCGGATATTTGCCTCGCTCGGCGAGTTGGGGGTGATTTATTTCCTGCCGTTCGTGGTGGCAGTTATTTTTCTGCTGCTGATTGAGGCCGGGGCGCTGTTTACCGGGATTGTGCTTACCCGGCGCGTTACCCGGGCGGTCGATGATCTCTATCACGCAACGCAATATGTTCAGGCCGGAGATTTGACGCATCGTGTGCGTGTCGACCGGCGCGACCAGCTGGGCGTTCTGGGTGAATCGTTCAATCAGATGACGGGCTCGATCAGCGGTCTGATTGAGGAGCAGAAACAGCGGCAGCGGCTGGAAAACGAGATTTCCATTGCGCGGGAGGTCCAGAACCAGCTTTTTCCGCAAAGATTGCCGTCGGTACCGGGCGTTGAAATTGAGGCCATTTGCAAAGCGGCGCGTTCGGTCAGCGGCGACTACTATGATTTTATCCAGTTGAGCCCCACGCACATTGCCATTGCGATTGCCGACATTTCCGGCAAGGGGATTTCCGCGGCGTTGCTGATGGCCAGCTTGCAAGCGGCGCTGCGCAGTCAGGTTTTAGCCGACGGCACAGAGACTCTGAGTACTGCGGAATTGGTTTCGCGATTGAACCGGCATCTGGTCCGCAACACGGCCGACGACCGTTTCGCGACATTTTTTATCGCTGTGTATGACAGCGCTACGCGCACCTTGCGTTACACCAATGCGGGTCATTTGCCGTCCTTCTTGCTTTGTCAGAATTCGGCGGTCCATCTGGATCTTGGCGGCATGGTGCTGGGTATCGTTGAAGACTACGTGTATGAAGAAGGCTCGATCCAAGTGCCGCCGGATGCGCTGCTGATTGGATACAGCGACGGGTTGGTGGAGCCGGAGAACGTCTACGGCGAAGAATTTGGCATCCAGCGGCTGAAAGACGCAGCCATCCGCGTGCAGGCCGCGCCGCCGCGTTTTGTGGCGGATGCCATGATGACGGCGGCCGAGGAATGGGCCGGCACGCCAGAACAAGCCGATGATATGACCGTAATTGTTGCGCGCCTTCGGTAGTACGCCCCGCCGAGCTACGTTATACTCTATTTTTCCGTAGGACTCAGGAGAGGGAACTGCATGTCGCTGCGCAACCGGGTGGCACTGATCACCGGCGGGAGCCGCGGAATTGGCCGCGGTATCGCTGTTCGTCTGGCAAAGGACGGCGTGCGCATTGCGATTGCGTACCGGTCGAATAAGGCCGCCGCGCAGCAGGCGTTGCGTGAACTGCAGGCTTTGGGCGTGGATTGCGTGGCCGTGGAAACCGATATTACCGACCCCGCGCGCGCGGAACAGCTTTTGCAGACGGTGGCGGACCGTTTTGGGCGTCTGGACATTTTAGTGAACAACGTTGGAGATTTTCGCTGGGGAACGCTGGCGGAATCTTCCATTGAGGACTGGCAGGCGATCTTTAACTCCAATCTTTCCAGCGTGGTGTATGTGAGCCGCGCCGCGCTGCCGCACATGCGAAAGGGCCGCTGGGGACGGATTATCAATTTGGGGGCCGTGGGCGCGGAGCGGGCGTTTGGGCAAGCAAAGATTTCTGCGTATGCGGCGGCCAAGGCCGCCGTTGTGGCGCTGTCCCGGTCGCTGGCGTTGGAAGAGGCGAAGAACGGAATTACCGTCAACATTGTGAATCCTTCGAGCATTGATGAAAAAGAGCTGTCGCTCGAAGAAGCGCGCCGGATACGCGATGCGCGATTTCCGATCGGGCGTCCGCCGACAGTAGAAGATGTGGCGGCCAGCGTGGCCTTCTTCGCTTCCGAAGAAGCGGAATATGTGACCGGACAGGTCGTAAATGTCAGCGGCGGCTGGATGCTCTGATTGAGCTCACGGAATTCGTAGGGCGGTATCCTGCAACAGTGAAAATCATCCAACGAACATGAAAGCTCTCACAGCAGCGGAAATGCGCGAAGTCGATCGCCTGACGACCCAGCGATCCGGGCTTTCCGGCGTTCAACTGATGGAAAACGCGGGGAAGAGTGTTTGCGAGTATCTGCTGCGAACCCTGGGCGACGAAGCGTGTATGCAGGCGATCATTTTGTGCGGGAAAGGAAACAACGGCGGGGACGGATTTATTTGTGCCCGGCTATTGCAGGAACGTGGATTGCGGCCGGTCGCGTACCTGTTTGCTTCGCCGGGTTCGGTCCGAGGAGATGCGGGCACCGCGCTCGCCCGCTTGCGGGAATCCGGAGCGGAGGTCCGGGTCGTCCCCGGCTCGGCCGAGTGGAGGGGATTTCGCGGGGAACTCGCGAGCGCCAATCTTATTGTCGATGCGCTTCTCGGAACGGGGCTTAAAGGCCCGGCGGAGGGACTGTTCGCCGAAGTCATTCAAGACGTAAACAAGATTTCGCGCAACTGCACGAGCGTTTCTCCGCGAATGGTTTTGGCAGTGGACACGCCCTCGGGATTGCCTTCAGATGGTGAACCTGCGACCGGGCCGGTGTTGTTCGCGCACGCGACGGTCACCTTTACGGCTCCGAAGAATGGACAGCTGGTCTCGCGCGATGCGGCATGTTGCGGAAGATTGTTTGTACAAGAGATTGGTTCGCCGCCGGAGTTGGTTGCGCAGCAAGCAACGGGAATGCTGCGTTGGATGGAGCCGCGGGAATTTGCGCACATGCCGCTCGTGCGGAAAGCGGATTCCAACAAGGGGAACTACGGACACGTGCTGTTAGTGGCAGGGTCGCGGGGAAAGTCTGGCGCGGCGATTCTGGCCGGACGCGGCGCACTCCGGGCCGGCGCGGGCCTTTTGACCGTTGCCGTTCCAGAAGGCGAGCAGCACGCCGTGGCGGCGGGCCAGGCGGAGTGGATGACCCACGGGCTGATTTCGACCAAAGGCGGGGCGACGGCGTTGGCGAATTGGCAGGCGCCGGGATGGGATGAAGTCCTGGCGGGGAAAACGGTCCTCGCCGTTGGGCCCGGACTTGGAATGGAGGAGGAGACCCAGGAATTTGTTCGAACGCTTGTGCGCGGAACGGATCTGCCGATTGTGCTGGACGCTGACGGATTGAACGCGTTTGCCGGGCGTGGTTCTGAACTGCGGCAAAGAAAATCTGCGTTTCTGGCCGTTACGCCGCATCCGGGCGAGATGGCGCGGCTGTGCGGACAGAAGACGGCAGAAATACAGGCGGATCGCCTGCGGTATGCGGTGGAATCCGCCAAGGAGTGGAATGCCCACGTGGTATGCGGTGGAATCCGCCAAGGAGTGGAATGCCCACGTCGTTCTGAAGGGCTTTCATACCATCGTTGCCACGCCGGACGGGCACCTATTTGTAAACACAACGGGAAATCCCGGGATGGCCAAGGGCGGATCCGGAGACGTGCTCGCGGGAATTATTGCAGGAATGGTGGCGCAGTTCGCCAGCGGGTACCCGGCGGAGTCGGTCGCGCTCGGCGTCTATTTGCACGGGCTGGCGGCCGATGACGCGACCGTCGAACGGGGGGAAGCCACTTTGTTGGCCGGCGAAATAACCGACGCGCTTCCCACTACAGTCTGGCGTTTTATCGAGGAGCTGCAGCGGCGTGACTGAGCAGATTACAACGCATTCGGCGGAAGAAACTACACGCTGGGGCAGGGAATTCGCGAAAAAATTGACGGCTCCCGTGCTGGTTTTGCTGTCCGGCGAACTGGGTAGCGGAAAAACGACATTGACCAAGGGAATTGTCTCCAGCCTGGGCGCTGCTGAAGAGGACGACGTGACCAGCCCGACGTTTACGCTGGTCCACGTCTACGGGCAGAAGGCCAAGGTGTACCACGCGGACCTGTACAGGATTGAGACCCTCCACGACTTTGAGACCCTGGGTCTGGAAGATGTATTTGCCGACCCGGCCGTGGTGATTTTGGAGTGGTCTGAACGGTTTCCCCTGCGCTCGCCGTGGCCCCAGGTGCGGGTGCGCCTGGAGCACGCCGGGGGGGATTCCAGACGAATCACGGTCGGATAGGGCTCCAAGCGGGCCCCGTTCCCCTTACTGTCTGGTTACTAAGCCGCAGCACATTCCTTGCCCGGCCTGCGCTCCACTGTTACTTTGAAAGAGCATGATCTGGTGGAGTTCATGGCCAACGATTCTTTGACGCTCGGGACGACCGACACGTCGCAGATCGAACTTAAGAGTTACAACGTCACCCTGCCCATGGCCACACTGGCTATCGGGGTGGATAACATCCACCATGATGTTTTCCTGAGCCCAAAGTTTGTCCACGGCTGCCGCGAATACCTGTTTGAACTCATCCGCCAGAGCACCAGTGCAACCTATTTTTCCGGAATTGAGCTGCGGGCCTCGAAAGCCATGGATAACGCCGCTTTCCGGAAGATGCTTACCGACCTTCTGCAAAGCGCGGTTACCCAAGCCAAATACAACAAAAATCTCGAAATTGACCTGCTGTTTCGGCTGGGTCTTCTGAAATTTCTGACGCAAGAGCTCGGGAATCAATTTTCCAATTTGGTTCAGGAAGGCAAGGAGTCCATTCGCCAGCGCGGCGAACATTTTGAGCGAAGCCAGCAAGCGCACGTGATCAAAGCACGGCTTTCTGAGTTGCAAAGCGCGCGACGCACGGTGATCCGCGGTGTGGGGCAGCAGGTCGCCCAGGTGCTGGCCGATGTGGAAGATATGGTGATCTGCAAGGCGCGCAAGGCTCTGTTTGGCGAGGATTTTGCTCCGTTCTACGAAATCCTGAAAAACCGGCTCGTCTTTCTCGACGGTGGAAAAGACGACGTCTATTTTCTCGAACACTATGTCTTGCTTGGGAATTACGCGCGCGATCCGGATCGTTTTGAGGCGATGGACGAGTTGTTTCAGGAATTTGTCCGCGGATCGGGTATTGCCGTCAGCCAGGATCCAGGATTTATGGAAGCCACCCAGGCCCATAACGGCGTCCTGCAGCAGGCCGAAGCCATTCGCGCGGAAATCGTCAACCTGGAGGAGCAGCGCGAAAGCACGCGCAAGAAACTCGAACGCGGCGACAGCTTTTTGAACAAATTCATGAGCGCTGGAGATCCCGCGGACCTGAAAGCTTCGTTGAATGACATCGAACTGCGTTTGAAGCATCAAGAATGCAAGCTCGAGGAATTCGGGCCGCAGGTTGACGCTTCCAAGCAAAGGCTCGATTTCTTCACGAAAGACTACGCCGGACGCCTGGGTCATTATTTGAACGAACCGGAGAATGCCAGGCGCATTTTTGATCCGGCTACCGGTTCGCTGGCGGGAGCTCCGTTGCGCACGCGAATGCTGACGCAATTGCTGGAGCGGCTGGAACAGCACGAAATTCTCTATCACGTGCTTGCCGGATATGAGATCCGCCCGATCGCATCGGAGTACTGCCCTCCGGTCCACTTGCAGCAACTGCGCAAGGCGCTGGTTTCCAAGGAAGAAATCAAACGGGTCGAGCAGGTGATCAAGCAGGTGGCGGCAAAGAAACTTTCCCTGAAGCCTATTGAAGAGCTTTCCAAGAAGATGCGGCGTTACACGCGCGACGAATTGCAGGCGTTCGTGCTGCGCTTTGCCGGCGACTTTCTGCGGCTGCGGCGGGATTTGCGGGATGCCGAACATCTTGCGGCTTGCATGGAGCGCATTTCGCTGGTGACCACGGAACAGGCTCGCGACTTGTCACGGTTGAATAATCGTCTGTACGAATGCGTATTGCAAGACGAAGCGAAGCCCAAGCAGGATCACGTAATTTCGCACGTGATTATCAAGGCCGACGTGCGGGGCTCGACGAGAATGACGCAGGATTTGCTCACGCGCGGGTTGAATCCGGCTTCGCATTTCAGCCTGAATCTGCACGAGCCGGTAAAAAAACTCTTGGACCGCTACGCCGCAAAAAAAGTATTCATCGAAGGCGACGCCATTATTCTGGCAATTTTTGAAACGGAATCGAATCGCACGTATGCCAGGGCTGTGGCCAAAGCATGCATTTTGTCCCGGCAGATTCTTTCCGTTTGCAATTCATACAACGATCGCGCGGCGACGAGCGACCTGCCTACCCTGGAATTGGGATTGGGCATCGCCTTCCAGGGTTCGGCGCCGACGTATTGGACCGACGGCGATTCACGCATCATGATTTCAAAGGCCCTGAATCTTTCCGACCGGCTTTCCGGCTGCGCGAAATTGGCCAAACGCATGCTGACCGGACAGAAAACGCATTTTTCCGTGTTTCAATTCTTGAATGCTCTCGAAGGCGCTTCCGCCGAAGAGCTGGATGAATTTCTCGTGCGATTCAATATGAATGGCATTGAGGTGAATGAGGAAGGCTTTCAGAAATTGTCGGAGGAGATTTCCCTCGAGTCCGTTGAGACAAAGCTGGAAATGCCGTGGGGCAAGGAAAACGTTACGCTGTACTATGGCGAAGTGCCAATGGGCGATTCCGTTGAATTGCTGGTATTGCGCAAGGGGCTGGCGCGGCAGTTGCTTCCGGACGGAACGATTGGCCAGGCGACCACGCATCCTTATTACGAAGTGTGCACAAGTTCCGCGCTTTATGATCTGGTCGCTGCTTTAATACGCTCGCAACAGGCCGCCGCAGTAGAGACCGCCCGCGTCTAGTTCCCGGTTCAGTATCCTTGCTCGAAGCTCCGGGTCAAGCCCGGCTAATTAGAATAATCGAGGGATTTCAAAGCGAGGAGAAGGATAGGAGCGCGACAACAACGATTTACCAGTGGAACGAGCCCTTGAGTGTTCCGATTGCGGAGCTGCCGAGCTCATTCGAAATGCAGCGCGACCATGGGATCGACGCGGGAAGCGCGCCTGGCGGGAATGTAGCTGGCGAGTAATGCCACAGAACAAAGGAGCACGGTAACACCCGCAAAGGTCAATGGGTCCGTACTGCTGACTCCGAAGAGCAGACTATTCATTACCCGCATTACCGCGTAGGCGCCGGCGAGGCCAAATGAGACCCCGATCAACGTGAGTGTCATGCTTTGGCCGAAAATTAGTCTAAGCATGTCTGCAGGACGTGCCCCCAGCGCCATTCTGATGCCAATCTCACGTGTGCGTCGGCTAACGGCATAGGCCATAACGCCGTAAATTCCGATGGCAGAGAGCACCAGGGCAATCCCCGCGAAGCCGCCAAGAAGAAAAGTGCGAAATCGAGGCTGCGCCGTAGAAGATTCTATAAGCTGATCGAGCGTGGCGATCCGGGCTACGGGTTGCTGCGGGTCGAGTGCCGCGACTTCGTGTCGAATTGGCGCGGCCAGGCTCATGGGGTCGTTCTTTGTGCGAACGACCAGCGTCTGCCAAGGCATGGATTCCTGTGTAAAGGGAATGTAGATGCCCGGAGTGGGTTCATTGCTCAAACCAGTCTGTCGAATGTCGGCAACAACGCCCACAATCTCACAATGGCCAGCGCCAAACGCCCCCATCTCGATAAATTGGCCTGGAGCGGGCCCGTTAGGCCAGTAGAGGCGGGCTAGAGCTTCGGTAATGATAGCTACGTGAGGTGAATCTTTTGTGTCATATTCGGAGAAATAGCGGCCGCTTCGCAGAGGAATCTTCATTACGTCAAAATAATTGTTGGAGACGATGCGCGCGTCGGCTTGCGGCTGTTCAGACAAACTCCCGAACGGGCGACCGTCGATCTTAAAACCGACGTCCCAGATACGCCCCTGAATGGGCAATGCAAGCGTCGCACCCGCAGAATCAACGCCCGGAAGAGCTTGAATCCGAGCGAGCAGCTGTTGGTAAAAACCTGTCCAATCCCGCCAATTGGCATTGGCGCTCCCGTCGGACATGGAACGGTAAACCTCAACCGTCAGCAGATGGTCGGTACGGAAACCAGGATCGACTTGGTGCAGATGGACCAGGCTCTTTCCGAGCAATCCTGCAGCAGCGAGCAAGACCAAGGACAGCGCGAATTCGGCAACCACCATAATTTGGGTCAGTAGTTTGCGCCCTGCCAGCCGTCGCCCGGTCTCTTTCAGGGTCGCATTGAGATCGCCACGCGAAATCTGCCAAGCCGGGGCGAGACCAAAGAGGATTGCCGCCAGGGCCGAGGCCAGGCCGGTAAATACCAGCACCGGCAGATCGATACGTGCGGAGGAGATTCTGGGAATATCAATCGGCGCCCAAGCGAGCAGGAGATGCATGAGCGAGAAAGCCAGAAGCGCTCCGAGGGCGCCTCCGGCAGCCGCCAGCAGGAGGCTCTCGGTTAGCAATTGCACGATGATTCTGCTCCGCGTGGCTCCGAGCGACCAACGAATCGCAATTTCCGGCTGTCGCGCGGCAGCGCGTGCGAGAAGCAGTGTCCCGATGTTTGCGCAGGTAATCAAAAGCACCAGAGCAGCCGACCACATCAGTATTAGCAGAGCCGGCCGGAACTTTCCCACCACAGCTTCTTGCAGGGGTATGAGTCTCACTCCGAGGTCTCGATTCGAATCCGGATACTTCTGTTCGAGGCGATGCGCAATTAGCGCCATGCCGGCTTCCGCTCGAGGCAAATCTACCTTGGCGTCGAGACGGCCAATCACAGACATTTCGAGATTGCCGCGCGCGACGATCTCTTCGCGCAAATCGGGACGGACCGCAGTAATGGAGACCCACAATTCTGTTTGTGGATCTGGAAACTGAAAACCGCGCGGCATGACACCAATCACCTCGTAACTGTAGCCATCTAGGGTGATCGATCTGCCCACGGTGCGTGGATCGGTCCCGAAGGAGCGTGACCACAGCGAGTAGCTCAGTACGGCCGCCTGCTGATTTCGGGCACTCGCTAGCGAACGGCCCTGCAGCGGCTCGGCGCCGAGTGTTTCGAAGAAATCGGGGGATACGACTTGGCCCTTTACCTGTTCCGGTCGGAGGGTGCCGGCCAGGTTGAACGTTTTATCTTCGTACGCGGCGAGATGGTCGAAGAAATTGTTTTGTTCGCTCCAGTCCACGAAGTCTGGGTAGGAAGTCTTGCCGTAATAATCCCCGGACCTTAGATCATATACGTCAGCCTTCACGAGCCGTTCGGCATGGGGATAAGGCAGCCGCCGAATTAGCACTGCATTCAGAATACTGAACACCGCCGTGTTGGCACCGATGCCTAAGGCGAGAGTGAGGATGGCGATGGTGGTAAATCCCGGGGTTTTGCGGAGCTGCCGAATCCCGTAGCGGCAATCGGAGATCACAGAACGCAGCCAACTGCCGAAGCGTTGCTCGCGAACCCGTTCTTTCACCTGTTCGACGCCGCCGAGTTCGACGCGTGCAGCGCGTTGCGCTTCGTCTCGGGGGATGCCTGCGCGGAGGTATTCATCGGTGAGCAATTCGAGGTGGGAATGAAGCTCCTGGTCCAAGTCGGCATCGATGCGCCGAACGGAGAACAGGTTTCGCAGGAACCTTCGGGCCTTCACAAAGAGCAGCATACGGAACACCTCGCTACGCTGTTTCCAGAGCTTGCGTGATCGGGGAAAAAACCGCCCACCCGAAATTCCCGCATTCTATTCACGCCTCATGGCGAGGAGGGGATCGACACGGCGGCGCGGCGGGCGGGGACCAGGACGGCCAGAGAGCTCATCGACATCTCCTATCGGCATTCTGTAGGAATAGTATCCATCGACATATAGAGCGTCAATAGGAAGCCCTCAGGCGGCAGACACCAGGTTGTGTTCGCCAAACAGCGAGCAGGCGAAAGCAAAAAACGGAGACCGCACTTTCTGCGCGCGGCTTTGCTTGAAGTTGACTCGCAAGCTCCGCGGCAGCCGCCGCAACAATGCCAGGGGAACGGCGGATGAGAAAAAAGGAAACCAGGGACAGACATTCGAAGTCGAAACACCGCTCGATGAGAGTCGGCAGAAACCCCGCAAAGCGCTCCGCTATTTGGCCTTTTTGTGCGAATCCTTGGCCACCCCGATCTGCTTGGCAAACAGCTCTTCGGCTCGAGCCAAAGTGTCGATTTCCGATACGGGTTTGTCAGGTCGGGTCCGCAATATTCTGGGAAAGCGCAGGGCCAGTCCGCTTTCATGGCGCTTGGATCGCTGCATGTTGTTGAAAGCCACTTCCAGGACCAACCGGGGTTCAACGAGCCGGCGGAATCCCTGGTCTTCGACCGTGTGTTTCAAAAAAAAAGCTGTATTCTCCGTAATTTCGGCGTCGGTTAGTCCGGAATACGCTTTGCCGATGTTCAGCAGCCTCTCACCGTCACGGACGGCAAAGGTGAGGTCTGAGAGTACCTTGTGGCGCTTTCCGTGCCCGTATTCTGCAGCGGTTACGACGACATCGAGTGTGGCATAGGGCTCTTTCAATTTGAGCCACGAACCGCCGCGGCGCCCCGGCGTGTAGATGGAATCTGTGATTTTTGCCACCAGGCCTTCATGCCCGGCGGACAGCGCGGCACGGAACTCTCGGTTAACCGCAATCGCGTCCTTACAGAGAACCGTGTTTGCCAGGGCGATACTACCAGGCGTGTTGGCAAAGAGTTCGTGGAGGCGATCTTTCCGTTCGCGCAATGGTGTATCCAGTAACAACCGTCCGTCCTGAAAAAGCACGTCGAATACCATGAATCTGACCGGGATATCGTGTTGCAGCCACATGTCGATCTGTTTTCTGCCGAGACGCGGTTGCAGTTCGGTGAACGGGAGAGGCTGGTCGTCCCGCCAGCCAAGGATCTCGCCGTCCAGGATCAACTCGCCAGGAAGCGCGGAAAGCGGTGCTACCAGTTCTGGAAACTCTACAATTTCATCCAGGGTTCGCGAAAAGATTTTAACTTTCCCGGCCGCGTTTTTGTGCGCCTGCGCGCGGATTCCATCAAATTTGTATTCGATATAGACGGCCGAGGTGTCAGCGTCTGGGAATAGTTCCTCGGCCGTTTCTACCGGAGTCGCCAACATGAATCCCAGAGGGTGAAACAAGCGCACTTTTGCCGATCCCAGGCGGTCTTGGGCGGCTAGGCGAAGTGTCTCTCCGATATCGCCAAGCGTCATGTTGGCACGGCGAACGGCGTCGGCGTCGCGCCCGAAGGCTTTTGCGATCCCTTGTTCGACCAGACTCTCTTTTGAGCCGATACGAAGGTCGCCGGTCAATATCTTCACGATGTATTTCACATCGTCGGCGCTGGCAACGGCGAACGCTTTGCGAAGCAGTTCGCCTTTCTGAGCCGGCGCGCGCGCGCTGGATAGATTGTCGAACAATGCCGCGACGCTCTCGAGGTTTAGGGCACTTTCCGTGTGGGATTTCTCAAGCAGCGCCTTGGCCATGTCGCCGAGGTCGCCATGCTTGCGGTAAGCACTTCCAAGACTTTCCTCAGCCCTGCCCGCAGCCTCGGCTACCGCACGCGCCAGACTGTTCCCTCCAATACCAACGACGCGCTCCTCGTGCTGGGGGAACGTCCGTCCCGTGAGGTATTGGGCGGCCAGAGAGGCGTCGGGCAGCGCCAGGGAAGAGAGAAGCTCGCTAATCAAGCGGACTTTTTCAGTTTTCTTGGTTGTGGCCGCAACCGCATCGGCCGTCTTCTGAAATTGCGTCAATGTTGATGGGGAGCTTTTCACGAGGCATGCCGGGCTGCAGGTTGCGCGAGCGGCTGGCACCTCTCGCACCAGAACGTGCTACGCGCGTCGTCACCTTGTTTGCGGGAGGCAATGGTCATTCCGCATTTGCGGCAGGGTTTGCCGCGGCGGCCGTAGACCCAAAGATTCTCTTCACTGGCGATCCGGCCGGTGGTTCGCCGAAGGCCGGTATAGGTCACAATCTGATCTCCCGAATTCTCGGTAACATTCGCCAGCAGGAACTTCCGCGCTGTTGCAACAAGGCCAGAAAGTTCTGAGATGCTGAGGGATCCAACAATTCGGAAAGGATTGACCCCGCAAGCGAAACAGATTTCCGATTTGAAAACATTTCCGATGCCGGCCAGGAGCGCTTGCGAGAGTAACGCTTCTCCGACCGACAGCTCGGGCCTGCTGCCGAGACGCCGCAAAGCTTCGCCAGAATCGAATTCGGCAGCAAGTACCGACGGGCCTATTTGGTTGAACACGCGACGGCGGCGGAGAGTATCTGGGGTGTGGAACTCGGCAATCGGGACGTTGAAGCCCACGGCCTCTATTTTTTCTGTGTGAACAGCGAGGCGCATGTCACCTGCCCAGCGATGCCACTTTTCGCCGGGTCGGTAGATGTGCCAGCTTCCGCTCATCAGCATGTGAGTCAGCAGAATCAAATCTCCGGAGAAATACATAACAATCCACTTGCCGTTGGCTTCCACTTTTTCCACGCTGCGGCCTGTGACACCGGAATCGACTGCCACGCGGTCCAGTTTTGGCAGAACGCTTTCAAAACCCGTGACAATTTGACCTGCGAGAGCGCGGTGCAGGGTGCGGGCTGTGCGAAAGATGGTGTCGCCCTCTGGCATTACGCGCTCTCCGAAATGTCTTGATCGTTTTCATCTGCGGGCGTTTGGTCGGCGTCACGATTGGGCACCATAGGCGCGACACGGCGCATCTGGAAGCCCAGAGCCGTGTCGATGAAGCCAAACTCCGTCAGCAGTCCGGAAATGAAATGCTCACGAGCTGGAGCACCGTTGATTTCGCCGATCAGCAACCCGCTGCGACGCCCCTGCCAGCGAACGGCAAGCTCAGCCAGCTTGTTGGCAACCTCGCGCGCGTGTTGCGAGCGTTCTGGCTCATTTTCTGGCAGGAAAACGCGCAGAGCGGGATTGCGCCTCCTGAGATAAGCCGAAAGAGCTCCATTGACGAGAACTACGCCGGCGCCGCTGCTTCGCGACATGCTGTGAGGCGTATTGGAGCTGTCCAAGCCCGCGCCACGAGGCCAGGGAAGAACAGCGCCGTACGGGTTTGCCGGATCGCTGGCCGCCAGGAAAACGGCTTCAGGTGTGGATGGTTCGGTGCGCAGGCTGCGCAGCATGTCGACGGCCGATGTTGCCGCAAATTGCGCAGCTCCCAGTCCGGCAACGAACATACCGCGACGAATCCAGCCGCTGTCTTCCATCGTCTTGAGTGCGGGATAGACGGCGTTATAACCGCGAGGAATGCTTTCTGCGATAGCCGTTTCGCGCATCACTATGCCGTACCGAGTCAGCAACTGCTGCGCCATGTTGGCGCTCCATTGCGTAATGGAAATCGGGATCACCAAATGCGCTGCCACGGGTGACCAACGACCCTGCGCAGGCCCGCCTCCGGATTTGCGCGAACGCAGCCGGCGAAGGAATTCCGGTGATCCGGGCGGTCCTTCCGCGATTGCGGCACGATCGAGCCTGGCGTCCTGTGGTCGCAGTAAGTCGCGAAGCGGATGAAGTGTATCGTTGGTGATGCGTCCTGACCACACCAGTTCCCACAGCGCATCCCGTGTTTCGCCAGGAAATCCGGGACCAAGTGCGGCGTGGATGTTCGCGAAAAAAGAAGCCCCACTTTTTAAAAGAAAGTCGAGTATGCGCTGCGCTTTTTCAGAAAGAGGAGCCCCGTCGGGCCGCAACTCCTCCGGTGGCAGAAGCAGCGGGACGGACTCGGTGAGATATAGTGCAATGCGGCCGTCTCGCGTACCAATCTGTTCAAGACCCACCCACACCACCTCGCCAGCGGCCATTACCGTGTCCAGATCGCCTGCCCGATAGTCGGCGATACGCGACGGAAGAATTTGGCGCTCAAGGTCGGAAGCGAGCAGGGCAGCGCCTTGCAGGATTTCAACCGCATCGAGAACAGCGTCAAGTCCGCGGCGCCGGACGGTAATCCCTTGCCAGCGCGCGGCGAACCGCGCGAACGTCTGCTGCTCCACAGGTTCGACTTCGCGACGCAGACGCGCCAGGCTTTTTCTGCGAATCTGCTGCAATATTTCTGGATCGCACCACTCCTGATGCTGGCCTCGCGGACGGAACTCACCCTCAAGCAATTTACCTCGGGCATGAAGCGCGTGGAGTACGGCGCTGACCGCCGCCGGCTGCAGGGCGTAGCGGCTGGCCAACTCCTGTGTCGTAAATGGGCCGTGGGTCCGGACGTAGCGGCGAATAATTTCGTGCAACGGCTCTTCGCTGGATGCCAGGAAAATGTCCGGAAGGCCGGGCGGCAACGGAGTGCCCAAACCGTCGCGATAGCGTGAGGCGTACTCCACGGCAATAAACCGCGTCTCGTTCCCGATCCGAACGCGGACGGCCCGGCGAGCGGCGACCAGCGCGGAAATCATTGCTGCAACTTCTGCGCTCGCCGAACGGGCCAGCAGTTCGGATTCTGAAAGATCACCAAGTTTTAGCAAAAGATCGCTGACGCCATCGGCATGGCGGGCTTGGTACTCCGGAGCGAGCGATTGCAGGCGGTCTTCTACTTCAGCAAGAGCAGCCTCGTCGAGAAGGTCGCGGAGGTCGGTGTCGCCGAGAATTTCCTGCAATTGTGATTGGTCTATGGAAAGAGCTTGCGCACGGCGTTCGGCAAGAGGTGCGTCGCCATCGTAAATGTAATTCGCGACGTAGGAAAACAGCAGGGAAGAAGCAAATGGCGACGGTTTGTCGGATTCTAGACTTGTCACACGGATCGCGCCGCGCCGGACGTCGCTGAGAATGCTTGCCGTGGCGGGCAAATCAAATACATCACGAATACATTCGCGATACGTCTCCAGGAGAATCGGGAACGAGGAGAACCGTGAAGCCACTGCGAGCAAGTCCGCAGATCGTTTGCGCTGCTGCCAAAGAGGAGTGCGCATGCCCGGGCGCCGCTTTGGCAACAGCAAAGCCCGCGCCGCTGCTTCGCGAAATTTTGCAGCAAACAGAGAAGTCGATCCAAGTTGGCGCAGCACCAGCTGTTGAAATTCCAGGGGATCGGGAAGCAGCAGCTCGGGCGGAATCGGCTCGTCACTGTCTGGCACGCGCAATACAAAACCATCGTCCGACCACATGGTTTCGACTTCGAGCCCGCGTTCGGCCTGCAATTTTGCCGTGACCGCCATGCACCATGGGGCGTGCACGCGACTTCCAAACGGAGTGAGCACGCAGATTCGTCGATCGCCAAGTTCATCGCGACACGTTTCGATCACGATGTCCTCGTCGCTCGGGAGTCTGCCCGTTGCCGCGGCCTGTTCCTGCAGATAGCGCAGGAGATTTTCCGCGGCATTGGCGTCCAAGCTGTGTGACTCCACCAATTTCCTGAAAGCCGCAGGACGGGGCATGGCGACGAGTTCGCGAGTCATCTCGCCGATTCTCCTGCCAAATTCGGCGGGCCGGCCCGCCGAGTCGCCATGCCAGAACGGCATTTTTCCCGGCTCGCCTGGAGCGGGCGAAACGAGCACGCGATCATGGGAGATTTCTTCGATACGCCAGGTGCTGGCTCCTAAAATAATCGTATCGCCCGTGCGGCTTTCAAAGACCATCTCTTCGTCGAGTTCCCCAACGCGTGCGCCCTTTGCAGCTCCGGCCAGAAAGACTCCGTAGAGTCCACGATCCGGAATCGTACCGCCGTTGATTACGGCCACGCGGCGAGAACTCTGGCGAGGGGTCAGCCGATTGCTAACTCGGTCCCAGGTAAGGCGCGGGCGCAGTTCGGCAAATTCATCGGATGGATAACGCCCTGCGAGCATGTCCAGGACACTTTCAAAAACAGAGCGGGTAAGCGCAGCGTATGGCGCAGCGGAACGCACCAGTTTGAAAAGCTCCTCGACGGTCCAGGTGTCAAACGCCACGATAGCCACGATCTGCTGCGCGAGGACGTCAAGAGGATTGCGCGGGTAGTGGACCGATTCGACTTGCCCGTCATACATTGAACGCGTGATGGCTGCGCAAGCCACAAGGTCAGCGCGATACTTCGGATAGATGACCGCGTTGCTCACGGCTCCGACATGGTGACTGGCCCGTCCGACCCGCTGCATGCCGCTGGCCACGGATGGAGGCGACTCAATTTGCACAACCAGATCGATGGCCCCCATATCGATACCCAATTCAAGGGATGACGTCGCCACGATTCCACGCAGGGTTCCCAGTTTCAGCTTGTCTTCAATTTCCTTGCGCTGTGCAACCGCTACGCTTCCGTGATGTGCGCGGACCAAGGTTTCCCCCGCAAGGTCGTTGACAGCTCCGGAGATTCGCTCGGCGAGCCGCCGATTGTTAACAAAAATAAGCGTCGAACGATGCGTACGGATCAATTCAAGCAACTTGGGGTGTATGGCGCTCCAGATAGAAGGGCGAACCGGACCTTGCGAAGCGGGGCCGCTCGGCAGGGGATCGATTTCGTCGAGTCGAGTCATGTCTTCTACCGGGACTTCGACTTTCAAGTCGAGACGCTTGGGCTCACCGGCATCAACGATGTTGATGGGCCGGTAGACAGGAGCGCCGGAGGAAGATTCAAATTCGGTCAGCGCTTCGTCGGCGGGCGCCGCAGTTCCCCCGACCAAACCCACGTCGGTCGATTCGGCCCCGCCAAGAAACCGCGCAACCTCTTCCAACGGACGCTGGGTTGCAGAAAGTCCAATTCTCTGAATGCGCCGGCCTGTGAGGTGATCGAGCCGCTCGATGGAGAGAGCCAGGTGCGAGCCGCGTTTTGTGGGAACGACTGCGTGAATTTCGTCAATGATCACTGCCTCGGCGGAACGCAGAAGCTCGCGCGCGTTGGAAGTGAGCAATAGGTAAAGTGATTCCGGTGTAGTGATCAGGATATCGGAAGGATGGCGCAAGAATCGCGCGCGCTCCGCTTGCGGTGTGTCCCCCGTGCGGATCGCTACGCTTGGTTCGTGGTAGGTCACACCCAGGCGTTGTGCAGCTTGGGCGATACCAACCAGCGGGGCGCGAAGGTTGCGCTCCACATCCACCGCCAGTGCTTTAATCGGTGAAATATAAATGACGCGGCACCGTTGCGTTTCTGCCGGCGTGGCCGCAAACATCAACCGATTAATGCACCATAGAAACGCCGCCAGGGTTTTGCCGCTGCCCGTGGGCGCAAGAATTAGTGTCGAATCGCCGCGGGCAATTGCGGGCCAGCCCATCAACTGGGGCCTGGTAGCACCCTGAAATACAGCGCTGAACCATTCCTGAACGGCAGGATGAAACTGGCCAAGTTCAGACGCGGCAACTGCAGTGGGATTGGATTGCGTCATAAGGCTATTTTAGCTTGGTGCCCCCGAGGTGTTAAAGACCAGATGCAGCCCGGGAGAGCGGACACGCGCTAGCCCAAATTCCCGGTAGCCGGGAACCGAGGTTACCTTGAATTATCTGATTTGTGTCGCTTCGTCTAGAATGAGGGTGGAGGCGAAAAGAGTCCGGTGACTTTCCCGGCCTTCAAAGCCGGTGATTCGCAAGAATCGACCCGCGCAAGTCGAGTTTTCCCAATCACCCTTGGGGCTATCTCTCATGCTTCCAGCGATGAAACTTTTTCGTTAATCCACTAACGTCCGAGGTAATCCAGGACTGTTCGTGTCTCCAAAGCTGGTCTGAACCCATCGACATAGACGAACCAGAAGAGTTGCGGTTAGGCACTCCCGTAGGTGGAATTACGATAGAAGGAAGCCTAAGGCGCGCGCAGTCATATCATTCTGGACTCAGTCATGCAATTCGGTTAGCCCTTCGCTATTTGCAGACCGATAAAGAGCTGAATCGCAAACGCTGTAGCACGTCACTGCACGAAGTCCACATAACCGTGCCGCTGCAGGAATTTAAAATAACCAACCCAGTCGAAATTATTTTGCGGGCCCAGTTCCATTTCCGTGTTTTGAATGACCTCGGCTAGATTGCGTTTGCCGTCGCACCAGTAGAGTGCTGCCATCGTTGGCGACCAGAAGCCGCTGTCAGGAAATCCTTCCCGCTGACTCTCCGGGATCTCATCCAGTGGGAGAGCGCCCATTCGCTTGCGGCGAACGATGATCTTTTCGGCTTCGGAACCGAAGTTGGGGGCCATCGGCTGTATCGTTCCCAAATGCAGTTGCGTTGCACGTCGTTCGACGGCGCCTTCGATCCGCACTTTCTGCGCAGCGGCAAAGGAGGCTAGCGCAGTCAGCTCCTGCTGGAGATCGGCGGCCTGTTTGACTGCCTTGGTTTCGCGCGCCAGGTTGTAATCGACGCGAGCTGTCTCCCAGTAGAGCAGATGGCCCAGGTTGTCGGCGTCCTTTGCCGCAGCCACCAGGTCCAGGCTGTTTGCCGTGCCTGAATTGATCTGATCGTATCCGCGCTCCACAGCTAACTCAGCCATCCAGTGCATCTGCTCCGGTCCTGCCGCTGCCAGAAAGTATGCGTAAGCAGCATTCATGACGGCTAGGTCACGCAGGGATTTGGGGTCAACCTGAGCTGGGGTATCGAAGCTGGTGTGGTGGGCAGGAATTCCGTGGCCGCTATTCACCGAGGTCGTGGGAATGCCGATCATCGACTCTCCGAGGTCATCGTCGGTTCCGCCGTAGTACGCGCCCCTGTTGTACTCGCTCCATAAATGGGGGCGGCGCACCATGGGGAAATATTCGGCGGCAAGGCGTACAGTGAATGCATCCACAAAAGAACTCGCCGATTGCGGATTCATGGACCAGGTGAACTGCGTTCCTGCCAGGTACTGCCATCCGGCAGGTGTGTCGATGCACATGGCGGCAATGGTTCGCTTGGTTCGATCCTTGTTGGCATCGAGATACGCGAGCGTGCCGTAGCGCTCGCCCATGGCCAGCATGCGAATCGCCCGCTTTGGCCTGGGTAATTTGCCTTCCTTGATCAGCCGGTTGAGGGTGGTTATGGCTTCAAGAATGGAGGCGACTCCGCTGGAGTTATCGTTGGCGCCCTCTTCATATAAATGTCCGAGTGAGAGCACCTCCTCCGCGCCAGAACCATCGGTGCCGAGAATGACGCCACTCACATACGGATACGTTCCGCCGTAGTAACGGGTGTCAACGTTAGCGCGGAGTTTCACTGGCCCTTTTTTTAGCAACTCAGTAAGGTATTGCTCCTGCCGCGGTGTAATGACTAAACACACCGTAGGCGTGTCATTTTTATTGAAGGCCCAGCCGTTATCTCCGAAATCGTTCTCCCAGTCGCGATCGTCCAACAGCGTCCGGTTCACCCTGCTCTCGCGGACCATACCCAGCGCACCGGCCTGCTTCAAATCGGTCTTGGACATACGACCGCCAAGCACCCACTTGCCTTTCAGGTCCGCATTGCGAATGTCCTTGGGCCGCAACACGAGCTCACCCTCTACGCCTCCGGGGGGAGTGGGACCACTCCACTGACACAGCGAGGTAGGAATTTTGTGATAGTCGGCGAGAACACGCATACCCTCTGGGACCTGAGGCGAGACGATTTCCAAGGTGGCAGAATGTGCGTCCCACGCCATCGGCTGCGTCCAAAAACCGTTTTGCGTCACACCGTCGGCGGGTCCCTGGCCTATTTGGACGTCGTCCAGTCCTGCCTGCCGCATCATCTCCGCGACATTCTTTGCGGTCTGGTGAAATCTGGCAAAGTCAAAATAGCGGTCGGTTGCCCACATCGCTTCCATGTTCGTAAAGGCTTCCGTCGAATTGACGTTGGCCAGCAGAAGCTTCAGCAGGTCAGTGACAGGACTCGGGCCCGAGGGGCCGGGGTCGTGTCCTGAGATCGCGTGTTCGGCAGTGGCGAGAGCGGCTGGCGTTGGCGAGGGATAAGAGGTAGGAGGCGCGGAGGAGTCGGAGGCGGTCTGTCCCCAAACTAGACTGACAACTAGCAGCAGGAACAGAGCGAGTCGTTTTTCAGGCTGAATTTTCATGAGCCGCATTATCGGGATGATCTCCCTTCAACGCAACATCATCTTTAATTACCATAATCGTCAGCATTTTCTTCCACAAACATGCGAATTGCTTCGGAGTTCGTGCTAACGCACGTCGACACGAGTAGAAACCCCTTATGCGCGCTGACCATTCAGGGGGAGTAGTAACGACAACTTCAACAACATCAGCAGCAAAACGCCATCGGTCCAAATCGTCTTCAGAACGGCTACCCATGGCTGAATCATATCCATGCAAGGGCGAGCTCATTTGGGCGAGATATAATGGACGGTGATTCACAATCAAGGGTGGGGGACCGCAACCTCGAAATTCCATCAATTCCGCTCCGTGTGGCGATAGCGCGCGACCCAACGGTAAGACGGAGTCAGATGGAAGGGAAGGTCGTGGCGAGTCAGTCGTTGGAGCACTTGTACGGTAAGCGCATTACCAGGCATCATCGATTTCGTAGGAAACTCTTACTCTTTCTGGTGTCAAATGAAGATGAGGAACAATGGAATTGGGGCGATGAGCGTACTTCATGAACAAAACCATGACCGGAGTGGCTGTAATAGTTGGGCTGCTTTGCGCAAGGGAGGTTTACCCCTGCTCAATCCCTGCATAAATCTTGTCCCCCGCCGCCTGAGCGGCTTTCACGACCGTTCCTCAACGGGTGGAATGCTTACAAATTCCTTGTAGAGCAGGAGATCGTAAAGAATCTTCAGGCCGCCCGCGAGAAGGAAGGGGACATTGATCCAGGAGGACCGCGCAAACATGAACCCGACAAACAGAGGGCTCAGGGCGGCGCCGGTGGTGCGCGCGACTCCCGTAAATCCACCCGCAGCCGATCGCTCTTCGGCCGGAACGACGGCCATCGTATAGGACTGTCGGGTAGGAACATCCATCTGGCTGATGCTGAACCGGAGAAGAAGCACCAAGACTGCCCAGGAGAGATTGGGCATCAGCGGCACGAGGATGAGCAGAACGTTCGATGGCAGATGGGTGACCACCATGGTGCGGATCAATCCAATGCGCGCCGCTAGCCGGGTGGCAAAGAGAGCGGAGATTCCTGCGAAGAGGTTCGCCCAAAAGAAAATCGCGCCGAGCGCTGCAGGTTGCACGCCAAATCGAAGATAAAACCAATAGGCGGCGAAACTTTGCACGACAAATCCGCCTGCGAACGAATCAAGGGCAAAGAGACCCGATAGTTTCAGCACAATATTTCGCGAGCGGGTAATTCCGAAAATACTTGCGATGCCCGACGAAACCACCGCCTGGCTTGAAGCCTGCTTAACTTCGACAGACGGTGAGAGACGCAGGAACAGAAGCGCCAGCGCAAGTCCCAACGCGGCGTACAAGAACACCACTGCACGGTAACTCTGAACATGGGACATCGACGTGTGTTGCAACGCCTGGGTCAACCATCCTCCGAAGAGCGCCCCCAAAGCGGTCGCCAGCGAACCGGCGAGCGTGTACCACGCAAACACTTCGGTGCGAGCTGCGGATGGAACAATATGGGAGAGCGCCGCTTGTTCGATCGAGAGAAAAGGCCCAACTTCATTGCCGCTTGGACTGACGACGCCGATGGTGCCGGCGATGACAAGAAAGAGCAGATTGCTGGTACACGCGAAAGCGAGACCCGCGGCGGCCATGAGAATCGATCCCGCGATCAACATACGCCGCCGTCCAATTCGGTCCGCTCTTGTGGTCAAGTACAGCGAGACGACAACGTCGCCTACGAGGGTCACTGTAAGAACGAGGCCGACTTGTGCCTCAATGAACCCGAGACCGATCAAATAGAAAACCAGAATGACGGAGAGTGAACCGTACGCGAACAAACGCGTAAATCGGGTGACGAAGAGAAGCCATCCGTCACTCGATAGAGTTCGGAGCACCCGCGGGATGAAATTCGTCGTCGCCATTCGGTCTGGGATAGCCTAACTTCCTATCAATTCGTTACGGCTTCGTACACCACCATTCGTGCGACAGGCTTGCCGTCTGCTTCCTGTTCTGGTGCGTAGAGACGATGGGTTTTGAGATCGACGGCCAGAGAGTGCACCGCATGCTGGACACGGAAGTCTTCGAGCTTGCGATAGTTATCCGGGTCGTCTTGATGGAAAACGGCAATAGCCCCGCTGTAGCACGCAACGTAGATGCGGCCCAAACCGGGGTCAAACTTGATCACGTCGGGTCCGCCTGGCATTTTCAGGAACGCGATTGCCGCGTGCTTGTCGAGATCGAAAACGGTCATCAATTCATTTCCTTCGCACGAGAGGAAGGCCCGATGGTGTTCCGGGTCCAGCGCCATACCGTGGTTGCCTCCGCATTTCCCAACGGGATAGCGTCCAATCACCTGATCGGTCGCCGGATCGATGACCGCGAAGATATTCTGGTCTTGCAGGTTGACGTACACCTTCCGCGCTACAGGATCGTATTGCGGCATTCCTGTCTCGCTGTCGAAATACAAGGTTTTGATGATTTCGTCCTTGGTCACATCGACAATCGCTTCCGCCTTGCCTCGTTCGTCCGAGACATACAGTTTGTGAAACGGAGCAGCATACGCACTGCCGTCCGGCTTCGCTTCCGTTTTCAGCTTCTTGACGACCTTCATCTGTTGGAGGTCAACGATGCCGATGGTGTTGTCGTGCGCGTTGGATGTGTAGAACTTCTTCAATTCCGCGACGTATTCGACGCCCTCGGCCCCCGGCGTGTCGGTGACCGTCGCGACAACCTTGTTTGTGGCAAGGTTAATGACGTACGTCTGGTCCGCTCCGAGATGCGCGGAGATCAGGTAGTGATCGTCCGCGTCGATCGTGAGATAGTCGAAGCGTTTGCCCGGCGGTCCCGGAAGATCAAACTCCGCGACTTTCTTTAGCGTGGGTCCGTTTGCCGAGGAAGGGAGCCTCGGAGCTCCCATCATCGTCACGAGACCGCACAGGAACAACAGCCACGTTTTCATTATCGGTCTCCTGGCAGCACTCTTACTTCACCGTGACACGGCTCAACGCAGCCTTGATGCCCCCGCCGACGGCTTCTGGATTTCCCACGGACCAGAAGTGCATGAAGAACAGGCGTGGCTGTTCGGTAAGCATGTGACTGTGTAGCGCGGTCACCGAAATCTGGTGTCCCTGGAGTTCAGAAATGACGGGGTTGACCTCTTCGGCAGTCAGTACGAAATCCCCGGTCGTCGCTACGTTGCCCGAATCGGCAGCTTGGAAATTGATGGCTTCCGCCACACCGGCCGCCGGGGGAATAGTCATTCCACCCATGGTGATGGCGTCGCTGCGCGCCACCCCATAGGACAGTACACCGCCCTTGAACGTACCTTTGCGTCCGACGGCGTCTTCCACGGCTTTGACCCACGCCGGGGCGGATTCCTCGGTCGCCGCGGCGGGTTTTTCGAGCGGCGTCTTCGAAAGTGCGAGAGCCGCGCGCAACGACGCGGCCAACTTCACGGCTGGGCCATGACCCATGTAATGCGCGTAGAGCACTCTCGGCAATTCTTCCATCAGGTGGTTGTGCACGGCCGAGATTTCAAAACCGGAGGACCGCAATTTCGCGATCACGGGATTCAACTCGCCTTCGAGCAGCACCAAATCGCCCATCACCATCGCGTTGTCGTCGGTTCCGAGAAACGCGGCCCACGAGCCGAGCGCAAAACCCGGTTTGATCGCGATACCGCGCACGGAAACTTGCAAATCACTTCGCGGAAAACCAACCTTATATACATCGCCCGTCTTTTGCCCCGAGCGTCCGAGGACTTCATCGATTGGACCTGTGGTGACTCCCTGGGCGCGGGCGAGCGATGGAAGCAACAAGAAACACAACACAATCAAACAGCGCAGTCTAGTATTCGTCATATTTCTCCTTATGAAATTGGTCATTCTGCTGGGGAAATCGTTTGGCCCTGGCGGGTCTGTCATTTCCGTTCGTCGTTGGATCAAAGGCATTCCTCGGCCGTCCTAAGTATGAGCCGCCGCCGTCTTCACCTGCTGCCCCGCACGAATCGCGTCGGTGGCATTGCGGATCACTTCATCGCCCGGCTGCAGGTCGCCAAAAATTTCGATATTGCCACTTACACTCAGACCGGTAACTACATCTACCCATTCGACTCTCCCGTTGCGTACGCGTTCGACGAAAGTTCTCTGTTGGTCATTCGTGACCGCGCTCGTGGGCACAAACAGGGTGGCCATCGCGCGGTGGACCGGCCATTGCACGGTGCTGTAACTGCCCGGCGACAAGCGACCGTCCGCGTTATGGATGTCCAGTTCGACCGGCATTGTCCGGCTACTCAATTCCACCTCGTGCGAGATGCGCGCAATGGGGGCATGGAAGATTTCGCCAGGATGGGCGGGGACCGTGAACGCGACAGGCTGTCCAAGCTGCATTTCGCCTACGTAGGCTTCGGGCACGGAAATGACGAGCCGCAAATGATCGGAATCGACAATCTGCACGATGGGCATCGTTCCGGCCGGGCCCGACGCCGGTCCCACCAGAGCGCCGGGGTGGAGATTTCGGGTCGTCACGACGCCATCAAACGGCGCGTGGATGCTGAGATACGATTCCAGCTGCGCGACGCTGCGCAGTGCTTCCAGGGCGGCGGCAACGTTGCTTTCTGCTGACTGCACTTGGCCTTCGTCCGCGGAAGCCGTTTGACTGGCCACCATAACGTCATTCTCTGCCACCACTCCGGGGGTCTTCGCAGCGGATGCGAGATGGAGGTACGTTCCTTTGTCCGAAGACAATTTGGCCTTCGCCGTAGACAATTGCGCTTCCGCCGCACGGATTGCGGATTCCGCCTGCGCACATTGCGCCACGAGTTCTGGCGCGGACAGCCGGACCATCAGTTCACCTTTGTGAACACGAGAGCCGCGATCTACGCGAATCATGTCTACGAATCCTGTGACTTTGGGATAGATACTTACGCTCTCAAATGGCAGTAGTTGCGCCGGCAACGTGAACGAGGTCGAAAGCTTTTGCGAGGCGACGGCTACAACTTCCACCGTCTGCGCATCGGTTTGTGCCTGTTTGCTGGCGGCGGGCTGGGAATATCCGCTGCAGCCGAAGATGAACAGCGAAAGTGTCAGGGTACCGAATACGGTTTTCATGCATTCTCCACGTTGTGCGCGAATGGACTGTCCGCATCTTCCGGATCAAGCGAGGGCGATTTGAGCGACGCACTCTTTTGAACGACGCCAAAAACAGTCGGCAACAGAAACAGAGTCGCAAGCGTGGCGGCGAACAGGCCGCCGATGACCGCGCGCCCGAGAGGTGCAGTTTCTTCACTTCTCCGACCAATCGCGAGCGCCATGGGAACCATTCCCGCAATCATAGCGAGACTCGTCATCAGCACCGGACGCAAGCGTTCGGCCGCCGCAGCCCGCGCTGCCGACAATGCATCAGCCCCGTTCCGTCGATTCTGCTCGGCGAAGGTGACCAGCAGGATCGCGTTCGCTACCGCGACACCAATCGCCATAATGGTGCCCATGAAACTCTCGAGGTTCAGCGTCGTGCCGGTGAGCAACAGCATCAGGATGGCCCCGATGAGCGCGGCCGGAACGCTGGAGATGACAATCAAGGCGAGGCGCAACGACTGAAAGTTGGCCGTGAGCAACAGCAGAATGACGACGATTGCCAGAGCCAGACCAACGGCCAACTGCGTAAAAATCTGCTTCAGTGCATTCACCTGACCGCGAATCTGGGCCGTGACACCACGAGGAGCTTGCCCTGCGCTCGAGATCGCGCGATCAATCTCACGCGCGGCTCCGGCAAAATCGTTGTTCCCGACGTTGGCCGAGGCGAGGATCATCCACATTCCATTTTGCCGATCCAGCTCTCCGGGGACGGTTGTGGACTGCACATTGGCAACTTGATTCAAGAGCGGATGGGTTCCGGTAGAGCTGTTTACCGGAATCGTTTGAACATCCTTGAGCGAAGTCATCGCGGGTTGCGGGACCTGCACTTGCACCTGGTAGCTGACCCCGGATTTGGGATCGCGCCAATAGTTCGGGGCAATGAAGCGGCTCGAAGCGGTCGACGAAACCACGGCGGCTCCGACGTCATTCGCCGTCGCGCCAAGCTGGCCGGCAAGAACCCGGTCCACGTGCACGTTCAAGGTCGGATAGCGAAGTGGTTCTTCAAATTCCACATCGCGCAATTCTTTGACCTTCGCGAGTTCCTGCCGAACCCGATTGGCATAGCTCAGCACGTCGGCATACTGCGGACCGGTGATGGCTACTTCTGCCGACGAAGGCGCACCGAAGTTCAGCGTTTGACTGATGAGATCGCCGGGATCAAAGGAAAAATGGGTACCTGGAAATTCTTGCGGTAATTTGTGTCTAAGGTTTTCTTCGAAGTCACGCAGCGAAATCTTCGCCCCGGGATTCAGGCCGATATTCATGATGGCTTGCTGGGGGCCGCTGGTCCACAAGAACACAGTATTGATCGGGTAGGAGGATGGCTGGGCTCCCACGTAACCGAGGGTCAGGTCGAGATTGCCGGTGCCCGCCTCCCGGGTGATCGCGGCCAATACTTTCTGAACCAATGCTTCCGTAACCGCTACACGCGTGCCATCCGGCGCGTCGATACGCAAGCGGAATTGCGTCGACGCCGCCGACGGGAAGATCTCCTCGGCCAGTCGGGGCCCGAGCAATACGACAATCAGCAAAGCGACCAAGACATACCCGGCAAGCAGTACCTTAGGGAATCCCATGAGACGCCCCAGCGCGCGTTGGAAGCGTTCGCGGAAGCGGTCAAATCGACTCTCCTTCGAGTGTTCGGCGTCGTTCTTCTCCTGCTTCAGAATCCAAATACCGAGTACCGGCACGAGAGAACTCGAAAGCAAATACGACGCGCCCATCGAAAATCCGACCGCCAGCGACAAAGGCACAAAGAGCGACTGCGCCGGACCGGTCATGAAAAAGGACGGCAGAAAAACGGCCAGCACGCTGAGCATGGCTAACAAACGCGGAATCGCTACTTCCCGGCTGGCGGCAAGGACCCCTTGGGCTTTTTTCTCTCCTTGGGCCAAATGCACATGGATGTTTTCCATGAGCACCGTGCCTTCGTCCACCAGCACGCCAACGGCAAGTGCCAGGCCTCCGAGCGTCATGATGTTGATCGTTTGCCCGGTGAGACGCAGCAGCACGACCGCCATCAAGAGGGCAAACGGAATGGTGATGACAACGATGAGAGAACTGCGCCAGTCGCCGAGAAACAACAAAATCATGAGTCCGGTCAGGCCCGCTCCGATTAAGCCTTCACGGAGAACGGAAGAAAGTGCGGCACGTACATACTGCGACTGGTCAAATTCGTAGGTGATCTTGATGTCCTGCGGAATGAGTGACTGAAAACGTTCGATGTTTTGGCGCACTTCGTTCACGACCGTGATTGTTGAAGCGTCTGGGCGCTTCGTCACCGGAATGTACACGGTTCGCTGGCCGTTCAGCAGGGCATACCCCGCGAGGACATCCGATGTGTCCTTCACGCTGCCGACGTCCCGCAAATACACGGCGGCCCCGGTGCCCGCATGGAGCGGAATATCCAGAAGCTCGTTGATCTGGGTAACCGTCGAATCGGTCGTGACCATCGCATTCGTCGAGCCGAGATCGACGTTTCCGGCCGGCTGAATACTGTTTCCGGTCGTCAGAGCCTGCACGAGGTTGTCGGGCGACAATCCATACCCCTGCAGTTTCTGCGGGTCGACGTCGATCACGATGGTGCGTTGATTGCCACCAAACGGAGGGGGCGAGGAAACCCCTTCGAGGGTCGCGAATATCGGACGAACACGGTTCAGCGCCAGATCCTGTATCTCGGACAACGTCCGCGATGGACTCGAAAAAACGAGATACCCCACCGGCAGTGTCCCGGCGTCGAAGCGAATGACGAAAGGCGAGACGGTCCCCGGCGGCATGAACGCGCGCGCGCGATTCACATAGGAAACCGTCTGCGCGAGCGCCTCGCTCATGTTCGTGCCAGCATGAAAACTCAATCGAAGCAGTGCTACGCCCTGAATCGATTTTGCCTCCACGCTCTCAATACCGTTGATGTACAGGAAGTGATACTCGTAGTAATAAGAAATGAACCCTTCCATCTGCTGGGGACTCATACCGCCATACGGTTGCGCGACGTAAATAACCGGCAGGTCCAGAGTGGGAAAAATGTCGATACGCGTGCGCTCCACCGCCAGAACCGACGAAAGAGCAATGGCCGCCACGATGACGATGATTGTGATGGGACGCCGCAACGCAAGACGAACGAGCCACATGCGCTACCGGCCTCCCTGCGTTTGGTCATGCAGCAACTGCAAAAACGGCTGCAAATCGCCGTGCGATGCGGCGACTGCCGCCAAATTTTGCCAGACCGCAAGACGCGCCAGAGCATCGTCGGTTTCGGCGTGCACCAGCAAACTCTGCGCGTCCACCACATCGACCAGCGTCGCCAATCCCGCCTGGTAACGCGTTCGCTCCTGATTCTCCGTGGTGCGCGCCGCGTCCAGTTCCAACGGTGTGTTTTCTGCAACCTGCCGCGCCCCTTCGAGCGAGGCCTCGGCCTTTCGTAGCTGGCCCGTTAGATCCTGCAGGGTTTGGTCATAGCGCGCCGCTTCTGCGCGTTCGTTGGCTGCCTCAATGGCCCTTTTCGATCGGATCGCAAAGATGTCGAGTATGGGAAAGGTTACGCTAACACCGGCGGCCCAATTGCCGCGATCCGGACCCAGACCGTTCGAGCCTCCGAGAAAAGTCCCTCCGGGGTCGATGCCACTGCCGCGTCCATACACAGAAGATTGCAGATAGATTTTTGGGTAGTACGCACGGTCGAGCGCATGGACCTCTGCTTGTGCCTCCGCGACGCGGGCGTGCTCTACTTCCGCGCCGGGATGTGCGGCGACCGTCGTCGTTTGCGGAAATGTATCGGGCGGAAGTTCGCGTAACGAATCATCGCGAATGTCCACGGAAGTATCAGGCATCCCGAGAATGTCGGCCAAAAGCGCGCGATTCACCTGCTGCTGCTGCCGCGCCCGTGCCAAATTCACTTTTGCGCGTGCCCACTCCGCATCCGCGCGGGAAGCATCCGCTCCGGCGCGAAGCTGATTGTCGGTTAAAACGTGCACCGCTTTGCTAAACGTCTCGCGGCGCTGTACATCCGCCTCCGCAGCCTGCAGGGTTCTGTCCGCAGCGAGCACAGTCAGGTAGGCGTTCACTGTCGCAACCGCTACATCGAGGCGTGTCAGTGAGGCCTCGGCGGCTGCTCCATCACGAGCCGCCCGTGCCGCATCGACTTTGGCCCCGCGGTATCCGAAATCCAGTGGCTCCCAGGAAAACAAAAGCCCCGCCGCGCTGCCCCATGCACTGCGACCGGAAGAGGAGACCGGCACTGGTCCGGAGATCGGGGCAATGACTGATTGCGGCAGCAACAATCCAGTGATGTTGTTGTCCGTCGCTCGATTTGTTTGCCAGACGGTGTCCGCACGGGGTAGATACGTCGTCCGCGCCAATCCCACGCCGCCTTGGGCCGCCGTAGATCGCTCAAGCGAAGCCCGCACGGCGGGATAGTGCTTCAGAGCGAAGTCCACCGCTTCGTCGAGCGTCAGGGTTTTCTTGCTCGCCTCCACCGTTTGCGCTTGTACGTTCGGCCCGAAAGACCATATTAGAAGTAAAGCGAGTGTCAGCCACTCGCAGTTCTTGCGACAAATGTTCACCACGATCTGCTCCAATTTAGAAACCGTTAGTTCACGTGCCCGCTCACGCGAGCGAGTGATACAAACCCTCCACTAGTTGCGTGCCGCGTTCGAGAAGTACTTGGTCCGACAGTCCTTGGCGGGCCCAGCCCTTGAGGACTTCGTCGATGCCATAACCTTCCTTACGCCCGAATTTGCCGTCTGCCAGATCCGCGTCGTGAATGATTTCGGAAATCGCGCTCACTCTTTTGTCGCGAATTTTGAATTGTTTTTGCAGGGTCTCAAACGTACAGTCGTCGCCGCGATGGCCGAACCCTCGCTCGTGGAACATGTCGAACGGCACGGCTTCGCGTGACACCTGATCCTCGGACGCGAAGGCAAAGCGGGCGTTGGCGTCGATGAAGCGCCGAATGAGCCACGCCGAAGCCGACCGATCGACGCCTGGCCGCGGTCGGGTTACCCACACCCGCCTCTTGTAGTCTCGCGGACGAATCGCCGCAAATACGGGCGCTCGCGTCGCCGAACGCGTAGCATCGGCGCGTGCCAACAGTTCCGCCACCCGCTTCTGTAGCGGACTGGCAAAAAAATCAACCTCGACGATTTCTTGGTAACGGCTTCGTAACCGGCTCAGACGGCCTACCGCTTGCTTCTGGGTCGGCAGCGAAGAGAACTCCTGCAGCTGGCGAATTAATTCCTGGTACTCGCGTGCGCGCACTTCCGCAAAGCGTGCCACCAGCTGCGGAGTGGAAATATTGTCGATCGATTGCACATGGACGATGGACGCGTCGCCTTTGTATTTGCGAATGGCCGTGGCCAACCACTGGAACCGCTCCTCGTTCGCTGGATTATTTGGCAAAAGGTACCCGGAGTTGCCGAGGGGAATGCTTCCGTATCGTTGCAGCTTTCGCCAGATCTCGACACGCTGACTCGCCTGCTTCGTCGGCAGCGTGAACGTCAACAGAAGCCACGCGACCTTTGATCGTGTCCGTACCTTCATTTCTATTGGATGTTATAGCTCTAACAAACAGTAGTCAAATTCGAATCGGAACGGGAAATTTTACGTTCGGGAGACACCCGGGAGACATGACCGCCAAAGGGCACTGCGCAAAAGAACTGCTTCGCGTTTGCTCTTCAGCCGCCAACGGCATGAATTCCTTATGAAAGAATTGCACCTGCTCGGTGTCCGGCAGATTGGACATGTCGTGAATTATGGATACGTCCTTCTCCTTGTCGTCGTTGTGGGTGACATCCCGCTTTCGCACGAAGGGCTGGAAGTTCGATCCGAACTTAACACCGTAGGGTGGGTCCATGTAGATCATCTGGACTTGACGACCTAGATTTTCGTAGCGGAGCAAAGAATTCATTACTACCAGAGAGTCGCCCAGAATCATCCGGTTAACCCAGTTATCCGGCCATTCGTAAGCGCGCATCACTTGATCGGTGAACGAATGGTGTGGATTGCCGAACAAGCTAAACATGTCCGTCTGCTTATGACGCTTGTGGCCCTTCAGCGTTTCCAGAGTGGCTTCAGTGGAAAGTCGCTCGTGAATGAACAGTGGCAGCGTGGGCACATCAAAGGACAATCGCTCTGCCTTACCCGCCCAGTTCAAGAAGGGTTTGCTCATAGTCGCCAGTTCGCGAACGGGCTGTTGCGCGGAAGTGAGGTGGGATTTGGCTTCTTGGGAATAGAGAACGAGAAGGTCGACCAGAACCCCGCACGTGCAGTTCGAAGAGCGAGAGAGGATAACAACCGTGTGCGGCTCTTGACCGCAGATGAGGAGCATAAACTTCGGACAGCGATTTGTTCAAAACCAGACTGGGCTGAACATGAGCCGGAACTAGAGCCTGCGCTGCACACAGGATTACGTCGTAGCAACATGTATCACGACTTGTTGTGGGAAAAAGTTGATCTGCTTGGGCGGACATTGACTGTTCCAAGAACAAAAAACGGTGAATCAATCACACTGGCACTGAATCCTCACGCAATGAGGGCTCTTATGGTCTTTCGATCGCGTGGGAAGGGAGCTGGGCGCGTTATTCGGAATAAAAAGGAGAGAGTTTGAATTTCAATTCTCACTGGTTTGTGCCGGCAGTTCGAGCTTCTGGTATTAAACCATTCCGTTGGCACGATTGTCGGCACGATTTCACTTCCAAGCTTAGGCAAAACGGAGAGTCGCTTGAGACCATTGCCGAACTGCTCGGCCACAAGGGGCTTACGATGACAAAACGGTATGCATACCTTTCCATGCCAAACCTCCATGCAGACGTTGCAAGGACTGCAACGAGTACTAGAACTGATACTCAAACGGATACTGCGGAATCTGCCGCAATAGATACGTCCAGTCGGTTTCAATAAGGTCCTTATTTCGATGCTACTCTAGGTTCGGAGGCGAAAGTGATCCGGTGATTGCCCCGGCCTTCAAAGCCAGTGATTCGGTCCTTCGCGGGTCGAATGGTGGATTCGACTTCCACACGCCTCCGCCACAAACCCACAGTATTTATGCGGGTTGGAGTAATGTACTAAGGTTGGCATAGCACACATGTGGCATGATTTCAACGGCTCCAGGTGCTACGAATGGCGTTGTCAAGGCCGCTTGCCGCTCTGGAACCTCCTCATCTGCGCCTTCTGTCTCGCCGTGATCTTCGGCGGAGCCGGTACGCATACTCTCGCGAGGCTCTCCGTGCATCCGTACCGGGGATTTATCGCGAGACGAATACCAAGTTCTTCAACGGGGAACTACCGACTGTCCCGATGGCGATCACAGATTTATCGAGCAGAGATACAGAAACTGACACAGTCTTGGCAACGACCTACTTAGATGGCATGACAACCATCAACATCGATTTGAACCGCATCCACTCCGAGGCGCAACTCAGGGAAGTAATTTCTCACGAGCCTTGCCATCTCTACGAAGGTCCGAGCAGTGACGAACACGGTGTGGCGTTTCAAGCGTGTATGTTACGTTTCAACTGATTTGAAATTACTGAGGAAGACGAAACCCCTTTTCTTCGATGGCTCGAAGAAATTCAGCTACCTCTTTTTTGCTGGTGCGGGAAACAAATATTGTCCATTTGTATTTGGGAAGTACCACTATCCGTAATACAGGTGTAAGAGAATGTGTAGCCTCGTCGTAGCCAAAGGACTTAATTTTGCTTATGTGAACTTTTCGGTTGAATCCAAGGCCAAAAACGGATGTTCTGATGACCACGTTCGACATGGTGTCGCAGATGATTGAATGTCTTGCAAGTGTACTGCACCCTTCAAGAACTGAACGCCTGCCAAGTGTAGGATAGGGGCCTCCGAACGAGGAGGCAGCATGGGTCGTAAACCGCAAGTGAAACGAAGTCCGGAAGAGAAGTGGGAGATTCTCCAGGAAGGTCTGCGGAGTGGGAACATTTCCGAGACCTGCCGCAAGCATGGAATAGCCGCGAATCTCTGGTATCGCTGGAAAGATGAAGCGGAACAGGGAGCGAAGGCAGCGCTTGGGGGGAGAAGCGCTGCGGGCGGCGTGGATGAAGAGCAAGCCAAGCGGGTTAAGCAACTGGAGCGCATGTTGGGTCGGAAACAACTAGAGATCGAAATCCTAAAAAACGTGTTGGGGGAGTGAGCTGCGGCATGGCGCACTCCCAGGCACGAGAACTAGTGAAGCAGGGTTACACCGCGACGTTGGTGTCCGACACGCTGAAGATCAGCCGCTCCAGTCTGTATTACCGGAAGCGCCCGCACCGCAACCGAGCGGATCGCAGCTACGACGAACAGATCGTTGTGGCGTGTGGCGAGAAAACATCGTACGGCTATCGCCGGATCGCATGGTGGATGCAGCGGGAAAAACAGCTGCGCGTAAATGGAAAACGCGTTCTGCGTGTCATGCGTGAACGCGGCCTGTCTGATTCGCCCACGCCGGCTGCGGGCACGACGGAAGAAAGAATGGGGCCGCGTAGAGGCCGCTGCACCGAATCAGATCTGGCAATCGGACATGACGAAGGTGTGGGCCGGAGCAAACGTTGGGTGGGCTTACCTGGTGGAGGTGATCGACTGCTGCACACGAGAGATCGTGGGCTGGGACTTGTCGCGCCGCTGCCGAACGGAAGAAGCATTGGCGGCGGTCGAACAAGCGGTGCTGAACCGCTTGCCTGCGGGAAGCCGCGATGCGAACTTGACGCTGACCACAGACAACGGCACGCAATTCACTTCGACGCGCTTCATGCAGACGCTATCGCGGCTGGGCATCACGCACCGCCGAACGGCATATCATCACCCGGAAGGCAACAGCTACATCGAACGGTTCCATCGCAGCTTGAAGGAGGAGGAAGTCTGGGTGCATGAATATCGAAGTTTCGAAGAGGCGCGTGCGTCGATCGGACTATGGATCGAGGAATACAATCACAACCGGCCGCATCAGAGTCTGAAAAATCGAACGCCTCACGAGGCGTTCTTAGCTTGGGAAGCTATACAACTTTCCGAGGCCCCAAATGTTCAGTTCTGAGGGGTGCAGTACACAAGTATCTCGCCGAGTTTTAAAATTCCCATCAAGAGAAGGAACCCGCAAATAAAGACTAAGAAGAGTCCCAACATAACAATTGGCATCGAACGATCTGTGCTGGCTCTCGGGAAGCGGTATGCGAGATAGGTCAGGCCTACAAAACTTATCGTCCAAACTACAGAATTAGCCAGTGATTTCCATTGAAATTGGCTCAATTTTAGTTCGACATGGCCCGGCTTTTGGACCACATCCCATTGAAATGTCTTAGATTTAATCAAGGTCCCAATCGTAATCGAGCTATGTAGTCAGGCCAATGAACTTTTCACTTATTCTCCGTAAACTTCCCACTTCAATGGCTTGCCGTCCGTTTTACTACAACGGCCCCTTCGAACCACCAGACGCAATGAAAAGATGAACACCGACCGCAAGTAGGACCAAGCCACCTAAGATACAGAGCGCACTCGTAACTGTATCCGGCTTCTCCGCATCCTTGCGAAATGCGTGGATGAACAACATCACGCCTATTGCTATAACTCCTCCGCCTCCAGCAATCCGGGCTGTTTCAATGTGAAAGGAAAGCATCATTTGCTCCATAACAATTTGAATTGCTCCACGGTCGCCGGACCATGCCCCGCATAGTGACTATTCGCGAATGCGAAGTTCTCCATCTTCATCCCGCCGCTGCCCAACTTCTTTAGCACTTCGACCCACTTGGTGGCTGTGCTCCCGTTGGCGCTCCGCTTGGCGACATATCTACGACTAATGAATTTTGGCCCGCAAATCAATAATCACGCCTACGGCGATAACCGCAGTGATTAGGAGAAAAAGAAGCCGCAACGCAGCTTTCAGAAGGTATTTGTTTGCAGGCCAGGGTGGAACTCGGTGAGAGATTCAACCCATTCCTTGGGAACCCACATGTGTCCCGTATCATCCGTGGCAGAGCGCATGACGTGAACAAACCATTTCAATGAATGCGGCGCAATTACACACGTCCACCAATTTGTACCTATAGCATCGGCGGGACTGTTTCCGGGGTCTTCATTGAGCGCTACGAGATAGTCCTTGCCTGTGTCGCCGGAAACTATTTCGAGTGCGGGATATTTATTGAAATGCCTGTGAAAATAATCGACCGGGTCAGGTCGAAGAACAACGAAAAATGTCTTGGCATCGCCGGACCATTTCATCATTTTATCCAGCAGCGGAAAGAAGGACTCCAAAAGTATTTCCAAGTCGCCGAAATTGAGACAGACTAGTGACGTTCTCTCGCGGTGGCTATCGATGAAGACACAGGTTTGCGCTTTAAGAAAAACAGAGTCGAACTCTTCAACGCTAGTAATCCAGCGCATATGCCCTCAATTTGAACCTAATGCAATAAGGCTCATCTGCTTAGTATAGACTTCCGACTAGAAGTGACGGGTGCGGGTTAAAGGAAACCGGGGTGGGTGAGACAGCCCCTGTACCGTCGGAGAATTGGGCAGTCGCCTACTTCTCCATCCTTTTCAGTGCCTCGACAAACTTCTCCAGATTCAGCGGATCGTTGCCGGTCGTGAAGTGGCCTTCCAGAAATCTACCCATTTCGAAGACAGCCGTAAGCGACTGGTGAAAACCGTCTGGACGAAGTGAGTCTAAATAAGGATGCTGTCCGATGTGGGCACATCGATAAGTGTCCACGAGGAATAGATGGACACTTCCGAGCTGACAGCCCCTTGTTGAGACACCCAAGCGAGAAGCAAGACGGCGGCGATCGGTCGAAGAGAAGCGACGAATCGTCGAAGAGACGTTAGAGGCCGGGGCATCGGTAGCGCGCGTGGCGCGGCGGCATGCCGTCAACGCCAATCAGGTTTTTTACTGGCGCAAGAAGTATCGCGAAGCACGACTGGGTAAGAGCCAGTCCAGCAAGCTCCTGCCTGTAACTTTGTCAGACATCTCGCGGAGTAAATCCGACCGAGCTGGTGGCGCATCTTCGCCATCGGCTGTCGGGTCGATGGAGATCCAGTTCGCCAAAGGGACACTTCGCGTAGCGGGGAACGTGAATGTAGTGGTGCTGCGCACAGCGATCGAGTGTTTGCTCGGATGATCGGGCTGCCAGCGGGTACGCGCGTTTGGGGTCGCCGCAGGGGTAACAGATCTCCGTCGTGGATTTACGGGCTTGAGTGGAATGGTGCAGACGGCTCTCAAAGAGAATCCGTTTTCAGGCCAGGTCTTCGTTTTTCGTGGACGGCGCGGTGACCTAATCAAGATTCTGTGGTTCGATGGTGACGGGTTGTGTCTGTTCGCGAAAAGATTGGAGCGCGGACGATTCATCTGGCCGCAGGCCACGAGCGGAACGGTAGCACTGACACCGGCACAGTTATCGATGTTGCTTGAAGGAATCGACTGGAGGCGTCCGATACGCAGCTACGATCCGCAAATGGCAGTGTGAAGAAAAGATTTTATTTTTATTTCGCTATTTTCTGATGCATTTTAATCATGCTGTAAAAAAAGTGCGGTATGTTCGCATGCAATGGATGCCGTCACACTTCCGGATCTCGATCAACTCGATTCCCAAGCACTAAAGTCACTCATCCTGGCACTGCATGAGCAGGTCTTCTCGCATCACCAGGAAATCCTTTCGCAGCGCGAGCAGCTCGCTTCGCGCAACGTGGAAATCGAACACTTGAAGCTGCTGATCGCGAAACTACGCCGCCTGCAGTTCGGCCGCTCGTCGGAGAAGCGGGAATGCCAGATCGAACAACTGGAACTGCGGCTGGAAGAACTGGAAGCAAGGCGAACGAAAGAAACAACCGCGGTAAAGGAATCAGCCCCGCCGAGCACTGCGATGCCGCGGCCTGTACGACACCCGTTACCCGTGCACTTGCCACGAGAAGTGCGAAAGGTTCTTCCGAAGCAAGAAGCCTGTCCGGACTGTGGAGGTAAGCTGAAGCATCTTGGCGAAGATGTCTTGGAGATCTTGGAGTACGTTCCGGCCAGTCTCAAAGTCATCCAGTACGTTCGTCCCAAGCTGGCTTGTGCGTGTTGCGATCGCATCGTGCAGGCGGCAGCACCGAGCCGACCGATCGAGCGAAGCATTGCTGGTCCGGGGCTTCTGGCGCACGTGCTGGTATCGAAATACTGCGACCACCTTCCTCTCTATCGTCAATCGCAGATCTACGCTCGTTCCGGCGTGGCGTTGGATCGTTCCACTCTGGCGGAGTGGGTCGGCGGATCCAGCCGGCTGCTTGCGCCGCTGGTGGAAGCGTTGCGACGTCACGTAATGGCGGCAGGAAAACTACACGCGGATGACACACCCGTTCCGGTGTTGGCACCAGGGTTGGGTAAGACTAAAACAGGTCGGCTGTGGACCTACGTGCGCGACGATCGTCCCGCGGGAGACAGCACACCCGCTGCGGTATGGTTCGCGTATTCGCCGGATCGCAAGGGCGAACATCCGCAATCTCACCTGAGCAACTTTACTGGCACACTGCAAGCGGATGGTTATGCTGGCTTTGAGCAGATCTATGCAGCTGGGCGCATTCAGGAAGCAGCGTGCTGGGCGCACGTGCGAAGAAAGTTTTACGATCTCGAGGTTGCGCACAAATCTCCCACTGCAACTGAGGCTTTGCAACGCATCGCGGCATTGTATGCCATCGAAAAAGAAATACGAGGACGTTTGCCCGACGAGCGGCGTGAGGTTCGCAACACGCGTAGCAGACCCTTGCTGGAATCGCTGAAACAATGGTTCGAGGAGACCTTAGGGAAACTCTCGAGAAAATCCGATACGGCTATGGCCGTTCGTTACGCACTCGGACGGTGGGCAGCGTTGCTGCGCTTCTGTGATGATGGCAACATCGAAATCGATAATAATGCAGCAGAACGAGCGTTGCGGGTCGTAGCTCTGGGCAGAAAGAATTTTCTTTTTGCGGGCTCCGATGGTGGTGGTGAAAGTGCCGCGGCACTTTACAGCCTGCTCGGTACTGCTAAGCTAAACGGAATCGATCCCGAAAGTTATCTACGGAACGTGTTGTCGCGCATCGCAGATCATCCGATTAAGCGCATCGAGGAGTTGTTACCTTGGAACGTCGCCGCAAATCTACAGCTCCCGACCCAAGAGGCGGCATAGAAAAAGACGCCGCCACGAACGTTCCCACCAACAGTCTCCCAGAGCTGCCCTACATCGAAGAGACAATCGAACACGGCGGGATCAGCATCGGAATCATTCCTCCTCTCACGGAATGTATCGCCGTAGCCCACGAGGGGCGCCACACGCTAGCCATGCTGAAACGTCAGAAAGGGGAATCTCTGGCACAGTTGTTGTCTCGTCTGGATCTCGCCATCGCCAGAGCTCAAACAGACGATATTTTCACCGACGAGATTAACCCGCCGTCAAAATCGTAGCGCCCCTAGCAGTCGCATCCCTTCGACATAAGACGGCCAGAAACGATCAGAAACATATTTTAGGGGAAATGAAAGTTAGAAAACATGACTATCGCGCTAGATAAAATCCTCGGTGAGCAATTAAGTTCAGTCGAGTTCGTCCATGACTATGTCCAGCTGCATTTCGACGGGCCGACCCTCACTGCCTTCGTGCTACCGACGCTAGATATAGCAGGAAAGACTAGCCGCTTCGGGGACGTTGGATACAGAGACCAGCTGTGTGCCCGAATTGGTCGAAAGGTCGTTCTTGCCCATGTAGTCGAAACGATCGGAGTCATCGTTCGTTTTGACGATGGAGTTGGGATAATCATCTCATTGAAGCCCGAGGACAGTGTCGGACCAGAGGCCGGGCACTTTAGATCTAGTTCTGATATTCGTAGCCCCCTCATGAGTTTTTGAATTGATTGGCAGAGCGTCGACGGGAACTCTCGGGTTTCGGCGGTGCCGATGCCCTCGAGCAACATGGATAATTGTGCGGGCGTCAGGGCCACCGTTCCACTCGGCGCTAGCCTGGTTTCACAAGTACGGTGAGGTCCGGACGCTTACAGACAGCCGCAAGTTCGTAGACTTTGTCTTCCAAAATCCCATCGTGAGTCCACTGGTCTAACATTCCGATTTTGTTCAAAGCGTGGATTCTCAAGTTACGTAAAATAACTGCTTGCGGGTCGCTGTCATCTTGGAGGGTGTCTTTGTAGAAGTTCTGGCCGATCATAAAGCTTCCGCTTTTAGCTTCCTGACCGAGGTCTGGTTGGGATGCCTTCATTTGTTCGACCCGGGCCGCCATCTCCCGTTCCATTTGGAGGGTCGCCTTCAAAGCGGCGGCGGTAACGAGTTTCACTCTTCCGTTCTCGTCGTACGCTGACTGGAATGGGCCTTGTTCTTGGTTGTTCATTGTTCGGGAAACACACCATAAGGTAATTGAGTGGGGTGGTATGGTGCCCTGCCAGAGTCGGGGCGAGTCTGATCACCTTGTGGCACTCTTCCCATTAGGACGGATTTTTAATTTGTCTTGGCCTTCAAAATCCCCGCGCTCAACAACGCCCCAAGCTCATCCCGATTCACCCACTCTTCCGCAATTTTCCCATCCTTCATTCGAAAAATTACAATGGCGTCCCACACCACAGATTTCCCATTCACATCGTAAGTCCCAATCCTCGTTCGCATCTCTCCGGCTCCGGTCGCTCGATGCGTAATTCGCACAACCACCTTATCTCCCGACTGGAAAATGTCATGGACTTCCGTCGCCATTTTCGAGTACGTCGCGTCAATCCTTTCCACCATCCCGCGCAGTCCACCGTCCCCTTTGATGTCACTCGACGCAAAATGAATCACATACTCCGGTTGAAACAAGCTCTCGACCAGATCAGGATTTCTACCGTCCAGCACCTCATGAAAATAGCGGAGAACAACTTTCTGCTCGTCATCGCCCGCCGCAGCCAAAACATGAACTCCCATCACCGCAAGCACAACAAATAGAATCAAACCGCATAAGTAAGTCTTCATAACCCGAAATACTACTCGCCACTCGCCACGCACGGCAATCTGAATCGCAAGAGCATACTTGCAAAAAGAGCGGTGGGTGGAGACGCCCCGCTGTAGTTGGTGAAATTCTCCGAGTCCTTCGGTCGCAGCGGCTTCACCAATCTGACCAGCCAGGCTGGCAGTGAGTTACTTTGGATTTTTGAGAAGGCCATCAACAACGGTCAGAAGCGAATCTGTAGCCACATTCTTGTCCAGTGTCGTAACGGCTCCCAGCAACCTGACGACCTGATCCATTTTCCCTTGCAGGAAACCCGAGACTGCAACTACTTTGAGCTTTGGATATTTGGAGCGAACCACACCTAATACCTCTAACCCATTCACATCAGGCATGCTCAAGTCGAGTATCATCAAATCGAAATTCTTCTTTTCTAGAGCCTTCAGTGCGTCTTTTCCCGAATCGCATTCGACAACGAAGTATCCGCCATTCTCCAATAGGATTCGAAACGCTTTACGATGGTCTGAATTGTCGTCAACAACAAGAATGTTTCGCTCGCTTGATTCGATCATTTGTTCCATTACCCACAATGCTTAGTTACCACATTACACTACCACGACGCGTTTATGGCAAGGTGCCTCAAAGGGTTCCTGAAAGTGGTGAGGCGTATCGACAGTTTCTGGTTGTCGCTGGTCCAGCTTCCGCGGAAGACATGCTCATGAAGGAAAGAGGCTGCACGAGCCAGCGCGATGGTAATCAGTGCACGTAGGTCGATTTGCGGGAGGATGTACCTTTGCACTTGTTCCGAATACAGTCCCAAAGCTCTTGCGGTTTTCGTTTCCCGCTGATTCATGATCCGGTTGCGGTGACGGCTTCGATTTCAGGTGCGACAAGCAGTACGGGAGCAAACAATTGCTTCCACAATGGGCATCATCCTCACGGCAACGCTTGTTGTACATGCGGCTGCAACTGGACGCCTATGGCTCATCCCTCGGGCGCGAAGCCAACGTACCCGCGGCAATATAAGCGCTTGCGAAAAGCGTTCCCGGGGCGTCGGGGCGTATACCGATTGAAGAGGTTGATTTTATGCCTATAAGCTATCGGGCTTTTCAGAATGGCCCGCAGGATCGCTCGCCCCTTCTTACCGAAGTCATGCCGTTCGGTCGCTACGGTGGAGGGCTTTTAACTGCACATCCGATTGGATTAGTCATCGTCATCGGTCTGCTTATCGTTGGTTTTATAGGAATGCCAGAGGCGCGCTGGTTTCTGACGCTTGCTGTTCCTATGGGGGGCATCTGCGGGCTTTTTCTGTGGCTTCACCATCGTAAATCCAGCCAGTTTTGACGACTGGCCAGAGCCGGGTGTTTTTTCCTGATTTCGTCTCCGAGTATGACCTTCGAAGAAGCAACCCTGGCCGTCTACCAACAAGCGCTCGTCGATAACTTAAAGATCGTGACGCTCGGCGAAGAAACGTATTCCGCCCGTGTAACACCCAAGCAAAAGCTAAAGCAGGTTGATTTTCGATTTCAGGGTAGAGAACTGCGCGGACTGGAGCAGAATCCGGATACGAAGTCGCGGTGGGCCAAGATGGCGCGGGAAGGGAACAAGGTGATGCAGTTTTTAGAGGGCGGAAAATATGTAGCGGTGGTGGTGAATGGAAAGGTGCGCTTGTATGCAACGAGAAAGATGAATTAGATTCTGAAATAGTATCGTAACGATGTCGAGCGAAACCCTTATTTGTGCGCCATTCTTCCTCACTTCGCGGGCAGATACCTCCACAAAGCCGTAAAGCCTAGCCGGTCTTCCTCGTTTTTTTTTGCTTGCTGTTTTCCTTGTTGGAACTTCATGCCCGAACGATCTCTTCAAAACGCTGGGTCGCAGAAAAGCGGCCTTTTCTGGCACCATCGTGGGTCAGGGAGTAGGGAGCCATGACTCAGCCTAAACAAAAGGTGCAAACTCAATTCGGCCGGCAAACTCAATTCGGCCGGACCGCAGTCCAGATCTTTGCCGCCAATGAGCGCATGAATCAGACCCTTGTTGAGCATCTTGACCCTACCGCCTGGAGAGCCAAACCGCCCGGCAAAACCCGCACGATCGCTGCGATTTTCACGCACATGCACAATGTCCGCGCCAAGTGGGTCAGGCTTACGGCACCGCACCTGCGGGTTCCACAACGACTCAACCGCGCGCACTGCACGCCGCAGCAGGCCCGTAGGGGATTGGCCGAGAGCGCGGCCCGCTGCGCGGAAATGCTTGCCGAAGCGCTCGGTGGAGGTGGCCGCATCGAAAAATTTCGCAGAGACGGCTGGGCTCCGCCTTGGCCGGTTGGCCCGGAAATGCTGTGCTACATGCTTTCTCACGAAGCCCATCATCGCGGGCAGGTGTGCATGCTCGCGCACCAGCTCGGATTCCCGTTGCCGAACGCAGCGGCGCACGGAATCTGGAATTGGGAAAAGCTGTGGAGGGAAGGCGGTTCGCCTGGCGGCCCCGGCGACGATTCCGTAGGAATCGCTCACGGGTACAAGGCGCCCGGGGTTGGGCCGGCCGGCGACAGGCTAACAAAAAAAGGAAACTGAAAGTGCGGCCTGACATCGCTAGTTCGGCACAAAAAAAGGGGAAGCCCATTGGGACTTCCCCCCTGCGTCGTGCGCACAACTGGCGGGCTAGAGCGATCCGCGAGCCGCGCGTGCTTTTTCCTGGTCGGATTTGCTCACAGAGGCTTCCCCGGTAGAGGAAACATCTTCTGCGTTCGTGCGGCCGAGGATATCCTTGGCGCGCTTGATTTCCTCGGATGTGTCGCAGTGTACGGAAAGAAGAATTCCGAGGAAATCAAGCGCTTTTTGTAAGCGACCTTCGTACTTCTTCGCTTCAAATTCCGGAATCCCTGCGCCGATCAAAGCGCCGGTTACACCGCCTACCGCTCCGCCAACGCCCAGTCCGGCAAGGCCGGCCATGATGGGACCAGCGGCGATGAACGGCCCGAGGCCCGGGATTGCCAGCAGGCCGACACCTGCCAGGAGTCCGAGCGTTCCCCCGATGGCGCCGCCCGTCGTGACGCCGGCAGCGGCGCCTTCCGGCGCTTTCGTGGCTTTTTCCGTACCAATATTCCGTGTGCCGCTCAAGCTTTCCGGCAACAGAACGGAGATATCGGCGGTGGGGAAGCCCGAGGCCACCAGTGAATCCGCGGCATTTTCGACTGCAGACCGCGTGCTATAAATTCCGAATACTGCTACTTTTTTGTTGTCTGACATTTGCGTGTTCTCCTTTTTATTTCATTGCAAGAATTCATTCAGCTATTTGGCAGGTGCGATTTCCAGCTGGTTGGTGACATTGCCTGCCCCTGCGACCGCTACTGCCTTTGCTTCGAGGTTGGTTTTCTCTTCGCCGGAACGCACCGGTCCGCGCAACGTCACTTTCCCGTCCTGCGCGATGATCTTGATGTTGTGCGCGTAGGTTGAAAGAGTCTTGTCTTCGTGGATGGATTTGCGAATCTTCTGCGCGATCGCTTGATCGGCAGCATTCATCTTCTGGTCGTCGGCGCTGGGAGACTGATCTCGATTCATTTTGGTGTTGTCCGCCGGGGGTTGCTGATCCTGCGGCCAAGGTGCCGGGCTGGCCATCAGCGAAGCTCCCAGGAAAAGGGAACCCAGTGCAAAAACTGTTTCTGATATCACTTTAAAGCGTGTCTTCATGTCGTTTTCTCCTTGTGCAGTCTTGGTTGTGGGAACTCACGAATGGCAAGCCCGTGAACTACGCCCGGGCCGTTCTGACCTTGGCCGCCTTACGTGGCAGCTTCTCGCCTGAATCCGACATCTCGCCTTCTTCGGAATTTGCAGCCTGGACGTTTATGTTCCGGGCGAGCTCGCTCAGTTTCTGATCTGTTTCTTTCTCTTCTTGTTCTGTCTTACCCAGAAGTTCAGCGGCATCTTCTTCGCCGAGGAGTGTGGCGTATGTGCGAACGCATCCATAGGCGGCTATTTCATAGTGTTCGACGCGTTGCGCCGCAGAAATCAGACCTGCGTCGCGCTCGTCATCTGGGATTTTTTCTGCAATCATTTCCGAGCCTTCTTCGATCAAACCTTCCATGCCCTTACACTTCTTGCCCTTCGGGCTTTCTGAAAGAGCCTTAAAGATTTGCTCAAGGCGCGATACATGTTGTTTTGTCTGTTCCAAGTGCTTCTCAAAGCCTGCGCGCAAATCGGGGTCGCTCGCGGCCTTGGCCATCTTGGGGAGCGCTTTGGTGAGTTGCGTTTCAGCGCTGTAGATATCCTTCAGTTCCTCGACATAAAGATGCTTCAGGCGATTTGTATTCATGGGGGTCTCCCGTAGATTTCAAAATTTAAGTGGTCGGCCAAACTCAGGCGAAACAAAGTATTGAATCGCCCACAACGGCGGGAGTCTGGGTGCATCTTCTATTAACGATGTTTGGAAATTCTTAGCTATACAGAGGAGTTTGTAGCGAGGAAAATTGGAAGCTGTATCGTTGCTGAGCGCTCGCTGCTGGCCTGTTATAGCGCGCGAGCAGCGCGGCAAGCGAATGGATGGGCCTTCTATCGAATATGAAACGTGACGTCCTGCGCGCCTTCCCAGAGTATCGTCCGCCCAAACGGGGCCAGGCGCTCCTGACCGTCAATAATTGTCAGAAAGTGGTTTCCCGCCAGTTGTCCAACCTTGCTCGAGAATGTACAGGCTCCGTAAGGTAACAGGATTTCCGGTTCGCTTAAGCCGAATGCGTACAACAGGATTTCGCCCGGCGCCGGGTGACTCGTAAGATTTTCCTGCTTGGCGCGGTGGTTGAATTCCCCCAGCGGAATCCAGCCCGCGTCTCCGCTCCAGCGCGCCTGGATGATCTTCTTTTTGAACGGAAGCAGGGACCGGAACAAGGCGCACGTCTGCGGGGCCAAGTGCTCCTCAAAACGAGCCGTGAACTCGAACAATCCAATGTGGATACGTAAAAGTTCGGCATTCCGGCTTGGATTTTTCTTCAAAGGCTGGTTCAGAATACCGTTGTTTTTTCTCGGCATTCCTGGATTGTAACATTCCAGCTTCGTGAATTTCACAGCACTCCCGGCGCGCCATTCCTCCGCCGTATTTTCTGAAACTCATTGAATTTGAACAGGGGCGGCGATTCTCTGCCAAGAACAAGCTGTCGGACGGACCTGCCAAGGTCGGTGTGAGACACGAAATTAGAGCGCACTGTAACATTTACACCCTTTGGAAGCGTCTAATAAGAGGCAGCCGTACGGAGAGCTTCACCGGGCCGCAATCCAGAAATTTGGCTGTCGGAAGACAAATAAGGACGACCGAATGACTTGCAAGAAGAATCGGGAAAGCGGGCCTTTGTTGTTACTGACCTTCTGCGGCGCGCTCGCGTTTTTAAGCGCCTCCGCCGCTGCGCAAACGCCTTCGAGCACCACGGCGCAAGTCCCCGCCGGTGCGCGCCCCGTGGGAACTATTAAAGCAATTTCGGGGAATACCATTACGTTGGCCAGCGACGCGGGCGCGGACGTAACCGTGCAGGTCCAGGACGGCGCGAAATTCCTGCGCATAGCTCCCGGGCAAACGAGCCTCAAGGACGCGACGGTAATTCAGTTGTCCGACATTCAAGTCGGTGACCGCGTTCTCGTGCGTGGGAAGCTGGGCGATGACGGCAAGACCGTCTTGGCAAGCTCTGTCATTGCCATGAAGCAAGAAGACATCGCGCAAAAACAAGCCAAGGAACGGGATGAATGGCAGCGCCACGGAGTTGGCGGCCTGGTCGGCGCCGTCGATCCGGTAAGCAATACCATCACGATTTCCATGAATTCGCCGGGCGCCACAAAGAATATTGTCGTTCATCTGTCGAAAACTACCGTGCTGCGCCGGTATGCTCCGAGTTCTGTAAAGTTTGACGATGCCAAGCCCGCTCCGCTCGATCAGGTGAAGCCCGGAGACCAGTTGCGAGCACGCGGCAATCTAAGCGGCGATGGAACCGAACTCGTTGCCGATGAAATCGTTTCGGGAACCTTTCGCAACATTGCGGGAACCATCTCGGCGATTGATGCCGTCGCAAACACCTTGACGGTGCACGATCTGGCTGCCAAAAAAGATGTGCTTGTGAAGATCACACCGGAATCGCAGCTTCGCAAGCTGTCGCAGCCGATTGCAGCACGCATCGCGCTGCGCCTAAAAGCCGGCAACGGGGAAGGCGGGGCGGCAGCCGAACCGGGAGCAACACCTTCGCTGGCATCACCAGCAAAGCCTGCTGATCGAACTGCGGCGCGATCGGGCGCCGCTCCAGAAGGCCGCGGCGGAATGGGGCGCCAGGGCGCACCGGATTTGCAGCAAGCTATTTCACGCATGCCCGCCGCGACCCTCGCGGACCTGCAAAAGGGTGACGCCGTACTGCTGGTTGCAACGCAAGGAATACAAAATGGTGAAGTTACGGCCATTACCCTCCTCGGCGGCGTAGAACCAATTCTGGAAGCTTCACCGCAGAGCAGTGCATCCACCATTCTTTCTCCGTGGAGTCTCGGCAGCGGCGCACCCGGAGGCGAAGCTGGCAATCCGTAAACGCAAGATCGCACGATTCATAAATTTCAATGCTCAGGAGAAGGAATGAACGCCCGGTCCGGACTTAAGTGCATTTTTCTTGTAATTTTCATCTTCAGCGCTGCTTTCTTGCCAACAGGACTGAGTGCGCAGTCAACCACCGGCTCGCTTCACGGCACGGTTACTGACGCTTCTGGAGGCGTGGTTGCCAATGCGACAGTTTTACTCACCACTCCCGACGGAAATTCCGTGGATGTTACCACCGGCAAAGACGGGCGTTACGAGTTTAAATCGCTGGTACCGGGCAAATACACGGTAAAAGCTGTAGCGCCAAATTTCGCACTTTTTACGAAACCGGATCTGGTGCTCACTGCCGGACATTCCCTGACGGTGGATATCACGCTCGCGATCGAGCAGCAGTCGCAGAAAGTCGTTGTCACGGATACCAATACCGCCGTGGATGTGGACCCGGCCAGCAACGCCGGAGCGATCGTGCTTAGGGACAAGGATTTGGAAGCTCTTTCCGACGACCCCGACGAGTTGCTGACAGAATTACAGGCGCTGGCAGGGCCTTCGGCCGGTCCCAATGGTGGGCAAATTTACATCGATGGTTTCACCGGCGGCGAATTGCCACCCAAAGCTTCGATTCGCGAGATCCGTGTCAATCAAAATCCCTTTTCAGCGGAGTACGACAAGCTCGGCTACGGACGTATTGAAATCCTCACCAAGCCGGGAACCGACAAGTTTCACGGCCAAGTGATGATTAGCGGAAATACCGCGGGTCTCAACTCCCGCAATCCGTTTGAACGTTTTCCTGACGGGGAAACGCCACTTGGCTATCATTCGACACAATTCAGCGCGAATGTAGGCGGTCCCCTGGGCAAAAAAGCGTCGTTCTTTCTTAATATCGAGCAGCGCAACATCAATAGTCTTGCGGTATCCAGCGGACAGACCGTCGATCCCGCAACGTTGGCCATCATTCCCTTCAGCGCTTCCATCGACAATCCGCAAACGCGCACCAACATCAGCTCGCGCCTTGACTACCAACAGTCTGCCAGCAACACGATGACGTTGCGTTACCAGTTTTTCCGCAATACAGAAACCAATGACGGAATTACCACCTTCAGTTTGCCGACGCAGGGTTTCAATTCGGAAGGAACCGAGCACACCGTGCAGTTCACGGACACCAAAACCCTGAGCCCCCGCGTCATCAATGAGACCCGCTTTCAGTTTCGTCGAGAAGAGGACGGCGCCGACCCCATAAGCACACTTCCATCAATCGACGTGGCTTCCGCAGTAACGTTGGGGGGGAACCTCGGCGGCACCAGCGACAGCACGAACACCAACTACGAATTGCAAAATATCACGTATTGGACAGCCGGAAAGCACGCCCTGAAGTTTGGCGGCCGGGTGCGCGTTACCGACTTGTCGGTATCTTCAAATAGCAGCTTCAATGGCGTGTACACGTTCTCCTCGCGGCTCGCTCCGAACTGCACTCCGAGCGATACGCAGAGTTGCGAAATAAGTCCCATCGAGGCCTACCAGTTGACCCTGCAGGGTGTGGGTCCTGGCGGTGGCGGCGGCGCCAGTTACTACGCTGTCAGCCACAATGATTTGGGCCGGGCTGCCGTCGGAGTTCGCTATGCTGACGCCGGTTTGTATTTTCAGGATGATTGGCGCATTCGCCCGAATATTACACTGAGCGCCGGGTTGCGTTATGAAACACAAAATGAAATCGGCGACCACATGGATTTTGCTCCCCGGCTCGGACTGGCATGGGGAATTGACGGCAACGCCAAGAAGTCCGCCAAGACGATTCTACGTCTTGGCTATGGCATCTTCTATGACCGGTTTACAGCGACTTTGATTCAAGAACAGGACTTGGCGAATGGACTCATCCAGCAGCAACTGCTAATCAAGAATCCGATTTTTTTTGACCCAACACAAACCGTCATTCCCACCGGCACAGCAACAACGCAGCAGACCACCTACCAGGCAAATAATAACTTACGAACCCCGTACACCATACAATCCGGCGTCACGCTCGAGCGCCAGCTGACGAAAGTGGCCAATCTTTCTGTTACCTACCTCAATTCGCGCGGGGATCACCAGTTTTACACGAAGTATTTGAATCCTCCGCAGGCAAACCAGACGGCACCGGACACGATCCTGTATGAGTTCGACTCGGGCGGCACCTTCAAGGAGAGCCAAGTAATCATCAATAGCAGTATCCGTATGGGCGCAAAGCTATCCCTGTTCGGCTACTACACGCTGACTTACGCTGACAGCAACACCGGAGGTCCCAGCAGCATTCCCTCTGATCCGTTCGACATCGATCAAGACTATGGCCCTGCGGCATTTGACGTGCGCCACCGCCTGTTTTTCGGCGGTACGTATGGCGGCCCCTTCGGACTGCGCTTCAGCCCGTTCATGATCGTAAGTTCCGGAAGTCCTTTTAATATCACCACCGGGCAAGACCCTTACGGCAACGCGGAATTTAGCGCGCGCCCGGCGTTTGCCAGTTGCGCCGACGCCAGTACAGCCGGTTCCAGTATCGTGAGCACTCCGTATGGGTGCTTCAACACGCTCCCTGCCACGGGTGCCGCACTCATTCCCGTCAACTTTGGAACGGGACCGAATCATTTCAACTTTAATTTGCGGGTCAGCAAAACATTTGGGTTCGGCGCAAAAAAGGAAGATCAGTCGGCAAGTCAACGGGGCGGCGGGCCCGGAGGTGTTGGCACCTTTGGTCGCGCTGGCGGACCCGGCGGGCCTGGAGGTCGCGGCGGCCGTGGTGGGGGAGGGGGCCCCGGCGGTGGCGGTGGCGATTCAACGGGTCGTCGATTTAACCTTACGGCCAGCGCATCGGTGCGCAATTTGTTCAACAACGTCAATCTGGCCAATCCGATCGGTAACTTGAGCTCACCGCTTTTCGGCCAGTCAAATGCTATTGGCAATACGGCTGCCTACAATCGCCGAATCGACCTGCAGCTCACATTCACTTTCTAAGAGCCCCCGAGATCCGCGGACGAGTGCAGCGGGACCATGGACCGCGGTGTCGTCCGCGCCTTTGAAACGATCGCTTGCCCCTGCTGTCGGGATACACTACTGTTTCTTGGTAACCATCCAGTGCCTGTGACTGCCTTCTGGCATTCGTCTCAGGAAAATAATCGGGAGACAGCGGTGAGTGACGAGAAGCGCGACCTCGAGTTGGGGATGAAAACCCCCATTCGGAGGCGGGATTTTCTCAATGGCTTTGGTTTGACCGTAGGCGCGGCGCTGGCCATGCCTCAGGAAGTTTGGGCTGAAGGGTTTGGAATGCCCGTTATGCACGCGGACGCCGCCGGCGCCCGGTACTATCCCCCGTCCAAGACGGGCTTGCGCGGCTCCCACGACGGGTCCTGGGAAGTGGCGCATGAAATGCGCGACGGCCGCAAATGGGATGAGGGCGGGCAAGACTCCGATCTTTACGACTTGATCGTGGTCGGCGGAGGCATCAGTGGACTCTCGGCCGCGTATTTCTATCGCAAGCATTCGCCCAAGGCCAAGATTCTAATCCTCGACAACCACGACGATTTTGGCGGGCACGCCAAACGCAACGAATTTCAATCCGGTGGCCGGCTCTTGATCGGTTATGGCGGCACGCAAACCATTGCGGGTCCTGGTCTGTACAGCGCAGAAGCCAAGAGTATGTTCAGCGAACTTGGCATCGCGACCGATCGCTTCAACAAGTATTTCGACCAATCTTTCTTTTCATCAAGAAGCCTGGAGCGCGCAACCTTCTTTGACAAGGAAACCTTTGGCGCTGATCGCCTGGTGAAAGACCGCGGAAAAATTCCGTGGCCCGAGTACCTGGCCAAGACTCCCTTGTCTCCGGGTGCGCAGAAAGACATCGCCCGGCTTTTTACCGACAAAGTGGACTACCTTCCCGCCATGAATCCTGCGCAGAAGAAAGTCTATCTCGCGCGGACGAGCTACAAAGATTTCCTGTTGAAGAATGCCGAGGTCGGTCCGGACGTAATTCCGTTTTTTCAGAAATCGACCTACGGCTTATACGGCGTTGGAATCGATGCCGTCCCCGCTGGCGACCTGGCGGGCCTGGGCTTTCACCCCGGTTTCGCCGGAATGGACCTGTCCGGTCCTCCGGGACCCGGCATTGGGCTGGAAATCACCCGGCAGCATTCGCAAGAACCATACATTCATCATTTTCCAGACGGCAACGCCTCGGTCGCGCGATTGCTGGTGCGGGCGCTCATACCATCGGCAGCCCCGGGCGACACGATGGAAGATATTGTCCTCGCAAAAATGGACTATTCGAAACTCGACGAAGCGGCCTCTTCCATTCGTATTCGCCTCAACTCGACAGCAGTGCACGCCGTAAATGTGGGAACTCCGGAGCAAGCGAAAGAGACAAAAATCACGTATATCCGCGACGGCAAGCCAAGCACGGTACGCGCGCGGGCCTGCGTACTGGCTTGTTGGAATATGGTGATCCCGTATATGTGCCCTGAAATGTCCGACAAGCAGAAAGAAGGTCTCGCCTACGGCGTCAAGGTTCCGCTGGTTTACACCAATGTGCAGCTGAGAAACTGGAAAGCCTTCGACAGCCTCAAAATTTCAGGCGCGGAATGCCCCGGCAGTTTCTATGAAGGATTCACGCTCGATTTTCCGGTCAGCATGGGCGGCTATAAATATCCGGAAAAGCCGGAAGACCCCTGCGTCATTCATTTGGAGCATGTCCCGACCGAACCCGGGCTGGCAGCCCGCGATCAGCAGCGTGCCGGACGCATGAAGCTGTACACCACGAAATTCGAAACGTTCGAACGCAACGTTCGCGAGCAACTGGGCCGGGCTCTTTCAGCGGGCGGTTTCGATCCTGCCAAAGACATTGAAGCCATCACCGTCAATCGCTGGCCGCACGGCTACGCGTACGAATACAACTCTCTCTATGACCCGGAATGGCCTGCAGCACAATCCCCTTGCGAAATTGGACGTCAGCCATTCGGTCGCATCCACATTGCCAATTCCGATGCGGGCGCCTTTGCCTACACAAACGAAGCTATCGATCAGGCTTGGCGTGCGGTCGAGGAAATTGCTGCGGCCAAGGGCTGAATCGAACGGGGAGGTCGCGAACCGGGAAGCGGCTCCTGCGCGTTCCGCCACTTTTACGGGGCGGCGGATTTGTAGACTTCTCCGCCTTTCATCACAAATACCACTTTCTCCATCCTCGTGATGTCGGCCAGAGGATCACCATCGACGGCCACGATATCGGCAAACTTACCCGTTTCAATCGTCCCGATATCCTGGCTTTTCCCAATCAGCTCGGCCCCGTTGACTGTTGCGGCGCGCAACGCTTCAATCGGAGTCATTCCGCCGCGCACCAGCGCGCCAAATTCTTTTGACACGAAATCCACATCGTCGTCCACGCCATAGGCAATCTTGATGTGATGATCGAGCGCCCGCCGAAACGCCGGCCCTTGTTCCTTCATGATGGCCACGCCTTTTGCAAAGCTCGCCGGGTCGCGCCCTTGCGATAGTCCGGTTTCCATGTCGTGCTGGAAGCAATACAGGGTTGGCACGAGCCAGGTCCCCTGCTTCTCCATCATTTTTGCGCCTTCTTCATCGAGCACCGTTCCATGCTCAATCGAGTCCACTCCTGCGCGCACCGCCGCCTTGATTCCTTCGCGGCCTTCGGCGTGCGCCATTACTTTTTTCCCTGCGCGATGCGCCACCTCGACCGCCTTGGCCATCTGCTCTTCGCTCAGTTCCTGCACGGTATAGTCGCTTATCGGGTCCATCACTCCGCCCGTCGCCATCAATTTGATCCAGTCCGCTCCAAACTTTATATCCCGCCGGACGGCGTTGCTCACCTGGTCGACCGTGTTCGCAACGTTGGGTGCCGGAGGGAGAGACTTGTCGGATGCCAGCAAGTCGCTGTCGCCGTGTCCCCCGGTGACGGTCACAAAGTTCCCAGCTGAAACGATCCGCGGCCCGCGAATCAATCCTTTTTCAACGCTATTGCGCAGAGCCAGCTGCCCGTAACCCGCATCAGCCTCGCCCGCGTCGCGCAACGCTGTGAAGCCATGTGCCAGCCAGATCTCGAGGTTATGCACACCCCAGATAGCGCCTTGCGCCGAAGACATGCGCAATCCCGACATCGCGGATTGATCTTTCGGGTTTCCCAGCAGATGCGCGTGACAATCAATCAAACCCGGCACTACCGTGTATTTGGAAAGGTCTATGACCGTGGCTCCTGCGGGCGCGGCATCGGCAATCTCGACGATGCGGTCTCGTTCCACAATGATGAACACATTGGACCGCACATTTCCGCTGCGTACATCCACCAGGCGTCCCGCATGTATGGCGGTTTTTGCGTTCCCTGAAGCTGCGGCGGCCGGTTGCTGCGCCCGTGCGGGCCGAATTCCTCCCCAGAGCATCACGTACAGAGCCAGAATGAAAATCGATTTGGTTCGCACGAATTGCCTCCAAATAATCGTAGAATCAGTCGGCAAGAGCTTACGGACTAAGCGCGAGAAGCGCAACTGCATTGCGCCTGTGGTTCTCGCAAGGTTGAGGGCAGCCCATGAAAAAGAGAAAGCGCAAGGTACTGGACAAAGGCGTTGAAGCTCGTCGGCTGGCCAGAAAATCGGGGATCGCCCCGGCGGCCACGCGGGTGATCGATGACAAGCGGAAACGCCCGGCCAAGCACAGGAAGAGACTACTTGAAGTGGACTGACGCCCGTACCGCTCGACTCTTCCGGAGGCCCCGACCGGGCCTAGTTTTTTGAACCTCAACCCGGCTTGTGGGCGGGAACCGCTTCGTCGGGCCGGAACAGCGGGGCAGATGCCGTCTGCTTGTACTCCGCCAACCATGCGGCGATCGCTTCGAGGTCCTTTTTGTCAAAACCCATTCCGACCAGGCGCGCCTTGCCACTGGGCTCTACCAGAAACAAAGTCGGTACATTCGTCAAGCCGTAGGCGTTGGAAACCGGATAGTGGCTTTCGTCCAACAAGACCGGAAACGTTAGTCCGTGCCGCCCCGCGAATTGTCTTGTCGCACGCGCGTCATCCTGGCCTACTGCAAGAAATGAAATCCCATCGCCACCGTATCGCTTGTACAGCCGTTCGAGGAAGGGAAGCGTGAACTGGCATACCGGGCAGGAGATCTTGAAAAAAACGAGGACTGCGGGTCCTAGCAGCAAACGCGAGCTGAGTGAGTAATGCTTGCCGTCCAGTCCTTCGAGCGAAAAAGTGGGGGCCGTACCTCCAGCAACAATGTGGGTCATCTGTTGTCACAGGCCATTCCGCGCACAAGTCGCAGCAAAATCCTCATCCCTCGAGTATAGCGCAGCGCATGAAGGCAAAAATAGCGGCCGATGTGCTTGCCAAAGATGAAACAAATAGCCCCGTTTTTGTCCTGAACCAGTGAGCATCTAATATTTATCTAAATCGATATCTTGACAGGCTGTCTATAGAAGACTATACATCGGTCATTCAGCAAAACTACGTTTGGGGAGCAGTGCAAAAAAATGAAGTCTCGAGCATTGCGCGAGCACGAGAACGAAGCCGATCGCCATTTGCAACTTTCAGCACCGGATGTCTCTCCGCAGCTGTTCAATGCGATGTTTCACTCCCCGTCAATCGGAGTAGCCATACTTGACCGACGGGGAAGATACGAGGCGGTCAATGAGTCGCTCGCTTCCATCAACAGCCTTCCTTCGCGCGCGCACATTGGGAAGTCCTTGCATCAGGTTCTCGGGGATGCCGCGTCACAACCGGAAATGCTCCTGGAAAAGACCCTAACCGGCAGAACTGTGTCGCAATTTCATATGGTTGCCCGGCTTCCTGCGAGAACTGAAATCGGACACTGGATGCTGACGTATCAGCCTATTGGCGATGCATCAAGAAAAAGGACATCCGTCTGCGCTCATGTGGTGGAAATAACCGAAGAAGTCAAAGCGCAGTACGCCATCGAAAGGCTCATTCAAAGACTACAACACGCGAAATCATCCATAGCCGAGAACCGGGATCCCTCCCGTTCGCCAGGCAACCGGGACAGCTTTGGCATGTGTAGCCAGCCGGATTCACTTGACTTGTTTGAGGGATGCCTTACGCAGGCGCAACTGGTTTCCCGGATACTTCGCGGCCATATCGCAACCGCAAACCGGGTCGCCGGCAAAAGGCCATCCGCTTCGAGCGCTTCTCGCCGGCCCCCTATGCCGGGAGACGCGGAGCTGCTAGCTCCCCCGTACGCGCAAGCCCCGGGAGAGTCTGCCGCTCTGCCGCTAACGGTCAGAGAAGAGGATGTAATTCGGCTCGTGCTGTGCGGCAAGACCAACAAGGAAGCGGCCGCCGCCATCGGTATCAGTGCCAGGACCGTTGAAGCGCACCGAGCAAAAATCATGCTGAAGCTCCGTGTGCGTTCGCTTGCCGAATTGATGCTCTACGCTGTTCGGCACCATCTCGTTACCCCGTGAACTCCTGGATTAACCTGCTCTTTCCCTCCGCGCGTACGTAGTTCTACGGCCGTAGTCCACTGTATTGACTCACTGGTGGGCCCCACCGCACCATGGATTAACCTCAAAAGGAACCATGTGACTTTTCGTTTTCTGATTTGCGAGAACTCCCGGTGTCGTTTTGTGTTGGATCTATTTACAGAAGGAAAAATGCTTTCCCGCCGCAGTCTGCACCTGTCGAATTGTCCGGAATGCGGCGCGACGTGGTCCCTGCAGTGTCCATTTTGTACCCACACCCTGGAAGTGACTTGGATCGAGGATCTTCCTCACTGCGGTCGCTGCCTGCAAAAACTGCAGGCAGCCGGCGCCTAGGACGGGGCGGCGCAAGCGATAGTCACTTCCGGCGCCCCCGGGAACGCCGCCCCATTCTGGTCAAGCGAGCGGCGAACCGTTTTCAGTGAATGTGTTTTGTCTTGCGGGACATGTAATCCATAAGCAGGTATTGCCCCAGGTTGTAGGGAGTGGTGAAGTAGGCTTTGCCCTTGCACATTTCGGTAATTTTCTGGACGAAATTCACGAGCGAGTAGTCGCTGGCGAGCATGAAAGTATTAATCAGAATTCCCGCGCGCTTGCATTTGTTCACTTCTTCCAGTGTTTGGCCGACAACAAAGGGGTCGAGTCCAAACGCATTCTTGTAAATACGCCCGTCCTCGAGCGTTAGCGCCGATGGCTTTCCGTCCGTAATCATGATGATCTGCCGCATGTCTTTGTTCTGCCGCAACAAAATGCGCTGGGCCATTCGCAGACCTTCGCGGGTGTTCGTGTAATAGGGCCCCACCTGCACCCTCGCCAGCTGCCCTAACGGCACCTGCTCGGCGCTGTCGTGAAACAGGACCAGTTCCAGTGTGTCGCCCGGATATTGCGTTTTGATCAGATGGGAGAGCGCCATTGCCACGCGCTTGGCCGGAGTAAACCGATCCTCCCCATACAAGATCATGCTGTGGCTGCAATCCAGCAGCAACACCGTGGCGCAAGAACTGTGATATTCACACTGATGCACCATCAAGTCCGAATAGGTCATCTCAATCGGAACTTTGGCGCCTTCGCGGCGCACTGCATTGAACAGTGTTTCGCTCACGTCCATGTTCATCGTGTCGCCAAACTCGTACGGCCGCGACACTCCGCCGGATTCCACCCCGGTCGACAAATCCCGTGTGTCATGCCGTCCAAAACTGCTGCGGCCGACCGAGCCCAGTAGATCCTGCAAAGTCTTGAAGCCCAGAAAGTCCACGGTCTTGTCCGTAATTTCAAAACGCGCTTCCGGCGCTCGCTCCTGGGCCTTGCCCAGCTGGCCTCCCGGGGTGCTCTGCGGCGGGGGAGTAATTTGCGGAGGTTGCGAGGGATTGATGAAGCCCTCCTGCGCCATGCGTTCGGTCAATTTCTCAATCAGATCCTTCACTTCCTGGCTGTTCATGGCCTCCGGCGACTTCAGCATTTCCCGCAGTTCATCGCTCATCGCGTCTTCCGGAAGCAGATCGCCTTCCTGCAGCGCCCGCAGGATGGCTTCTTTGAGCGCTTCCAGCGAACGGTCCGGATCCATCTCCGAAATGCCGTAGTACTGTGATTCGAATCCGCTCTGCAAGAAGAAATCGCCCATGCGCTTGACAAGCTCTTCCAGGTCGATTGCGTCGGCCGGTTCCCCTACGTATTTTCCGTATTTGATGAATTTCATGGAGCCTCTCCGCTCGCCGGGCACCAACCACCGCACTCCGCCAGCCTATGCCGACCGGTGCCTAGTTATACTGCCGCCGCGGACCGCGGCCCAGATTCTCGCGGGTATCCGGCTGTTTCTGCTTTTCCGCGAAATATCCGCGCTCTTCGCTCCGGCCAATGCGTCTGTGCGCCCATAATCCTTCAAGGATCATCTCCGCAGCAGCAGATGCGGCGCCTGCGTCTTTGCGGTCCTGCACTCCGAGCCGTCCGACATTGGCCATTAATCCTTGAATGTTCGAGAGCTGGTCATGCCGCGCGGCGGTGCTGGCGTTCTCAGGTAATTTCAACTCGCCGCCCAGTTCAAACCACTGAATCACCGGCTGAAAATTCGTCTCGGCAAAATGTCTGCTGAAGACCCGGCCAATCGCCGTGCGAATCAATTCCCGGGCCACCGTATCCGCGCCTTTCAATTCGCCCTCATACTCCAGCTCCATTTTCCCGGTAATCGCCGGCAGGGCTGCGTAGACGTCCGCTATTCGCGTGTACGAGGTTGCTTCTCCATTTCTGGTTGCCCGTTGTTCCGCGCTGCTTACCGCGCTCTCAAGCGTGGTAATAGGCAGCCGCTGGCTCACACCCGACCGCTTGTCGACGCGCTTGTCTTCACGCGCCTGAAATGCAATCTCCTCGACCACCTGCCGCAAGTACGTCGGCACTTCAATTTTCCGGCCGGAATCGCGCCCCACCCAGGCCTCTAAATTGAAGGCGCGGTAATGGTCATTCCTTCCTCGACGCTGGAAGGGTAGTGCGTGCGAATTTCCGCTCCAATACGATCCTTGAGCGGAGTAATAATTTTTCCACGCGCCGTGTAGTCCTCCGGATTGGCCGTAAACACCAGCAACACATCCAGCGGCAACCGCAGAGGATATCCTTTGATCTGGATATCGCCTTCCTGCATGATGTTGAACAATCCGACCTGAATTTTTCCCGCCAGGTCCGGCAATTCGTTAATTCCAAAAATCCCGCGATTGGCTCTCGGCAACAGTCCGTAATGAATCGTCAATTCGTCGGAAAGATCGCGCCCGCCGCGCGCCGCACGAATCGGATCCACGTCTCCAATAATGTCGGCCATCGTCACATCCGGCGTCGCCAGCTTCTCGACATAGCGGTCTTCTCGACGCATCCAGGAAATGGGAGTGGCATCGCCCTCCGCAGCAATGCGGTCGCGGCAGGATCGGCAGATCGGCTTCAGCGGATCATCATTAATCTCGCAGCCCACCACCACCGGGATCTCCGCGTCCAGCAGGTTTACAAGTCCGCGCAGAATCCGGCTCTTGGCCTGCCCGCGCAAACCCAACAAGATAAAGTTATGACGAGAGAGCAGCGCGTTGACGATCTGCGGCACAACGGTATCTTCATACCCATGCACGCCCGGGAAAAGAGTTTCGCCCTTCTCGATCGCCCGCAACAAATTACGCCGTATTTCATTCTTGACCGAGCGCGAGCCACTTTGCCCGTCAAAATCCGGGATGCGCTTCAATTCGCCTAGTGTTTTTGCTCTGAAATGACCTGCGGGGTGCTGTGTCGATGCCATTGCCGTCATGGGGATCCCATTCTGCGTTGCGGAGTGGCCGCCGCGCTTTACCGCTAATTCAGTCCATGTCCATTGCCGCCGGCTCGTTGCCGTAGTGTCTTCTTATTCTGTAGATGCGTCGCCCAGTCGCGAAGGTACGCGACCAACCTTTCCTGCCGGTCCGCTTCGGTGCGCGATTCCAGTATCTGCTGCTTGTACAGCAAATCCATCGGCAGCGTACCCGTTATTTGATGCGAAAGTTTGGCGTCGAGTTCGCCATCGATGTTCTTTGGATAATTTTCGAAAACGAGCGTGTAACAGGTCTCATACAATTCAATCAATTCCTGCTGCTTGCCGAGCGTATTGCTTGATTCGCGGTCTTCCAGATAATCTACGCGCCCCTCCAGCAGGTCATTTTCGGTAAACAGCTCAACCGCCCGAAAAATGGCCCGTCCAACCGTCAAAATATCCGCTCGGCCATCGTCATACCGCTGCACTACTTCCAGGATTTCCGCCGTACAGCCCACTCGCGCCAAGCCCTTCGGCAGCGACAGCAAAACTCCAAATTCCGATTTTTCGTCGAGACAACGCTTGACCATCTGCCGGTATCGCGGCTCGAATATGTGCAGGGAAAGACTGGCGCCGGGGAGAAGTACGACGTCTAGGGGAAACAGCGGAATGCGTTCAGGCCGCATAGGTTCCAGTCAAATCATAACAGACGACGGGTTGCGCGCAGCGACTCAATCGAGCTCGCTGAGAAGTCCTTCCATTTCAGACCTGGCATGCCCGTCGTTCTTTTTTCCAGCTTCGGCGATCCCGGTCGCCAGAATTTTCTTGGCCTCAGCGGGACGCGACTCACGCACCAGGAACTGGGCATACATCAGGTACGCAGGCACATAGTCCGCGGTTCGCGCGAGCAGAGCCTGAAAGTGAGTCTCCGCCGCGCTGCCATCCCCGCCGTTCATGCACTCCATCGCCAATCCGTAGCGCGAGAATTGGTCATCCGGCTTGCTCGCTACGAACTCTTCCAGCATCTGTCTTCTGCTTTTCTTTTGTTCGCTCATCATTCGTCTCGTATTATACGTGCTTGACTGAAAGCAGTCCAAATCCTGTCCAGGCGGACCCCATCCGTGAACAGCCGAACCAGCAACATCTCGATGCCAGCCAGCAAGGCGAGCGCCCATCTCCGGAAAGGGAAGCCCGTGAACGCCTCGCGATCGGAAATGGCCGAAGTCGTTCTACCGGCACAAACCAACGCCCTCGGCAAACTGCTGGGAGGCCACGTAATGCACCTGGTGGACATCGCTGCGGCCATGGCTGCCAGCAGGCATGCGAACAGCTACGTCGTCACCGCTTCGGTCGATTACATCGACTTCCGCAATGCCATCGATCTTGGGGAAATTGTTATCCTGAAGTCCCAAGTCAACCGCGTCTTCAACACCTCCATGGAAGTGGGTGTGGAGGTCTATTCCGAGCATGTTCTGACCGGCAAGCGCAAGCACACCACCACGGCCTATGTCACCTTCGTCGCCATCGACGAACATACCGGTCAACCAACGCCGGTCCGGCCGCTGATCCTGAAAACGAAGGAAGAAAAGCGGCGCCACAGCGAAGCTGCTGCCCGCCGCAAAGCCCGCCTGGCCTTCCGCAGCTCCAAACGCCATCTCTAAGGCAGTTTTCCTTGGCCATGGGGAGTGCGCTTTTGCAGGCGGACCGTGTGCTGCCATACGCCCGTGCCAAGCGTGGCGCACGTTTCCGCGGCTACCAAAAACCGCAAGCACTACCTGGTCGCCCCCACCCACTTCACCGGACTCGTCGGCTGCAAACTTCCACCCGCCGGCTCTTCGGTAATCGCCAGGGAGCTGGTCTCGGCCATATCCCCCGGCGGATTTGCCACCAGCAAAGCGAACTTCCCGTCCTCATCCGGCCGAACAACGCCAGACGGGACCGGCTTGCCATTCGGGTCCTTCGGAATCAACCACAACTGGAAAACGCGCCCACCTGCCGGCGCAGGAATATTTTCGGCCGTCAAAACAATTCCCAGTTTCGCGTGCCAAATCGCGTCCACGCGCGGCTGCTCGGGACCCGCTTCCGCTAACTTGATCTTCACACTCGCCGAATCGGTCAAAATCACATTCTCGCGTTTCGCCAACTCCAGCTTTGCTTCCACATCTTGAATTTCTTTCTGATAACTCGCTGCCTGATATTCTGCCTGGCGCAATTCTTTTCGCAATTGCAGCGTTCCCCGTTCGGTCATCACGGCGAAAAACAGCAACGCCGCAATCGCGCCCCACATCCACCAGGGCGTGCCCGTCGGCGCCTGGGCCGTGCTCTCTGCCGCCTTGGCCTCGGCGCGAACCGTCTGCAGCAAGCGCTCCTTCAACATGCCGGAAGGCGCGGCTTCCGGCGCCATGTGCGCCAGCTGACTCACCACCCAGCGCGCTTCTTCCACGGCCTTGGCGCAATCCTGGCAACCCGCAGCCAGGTGGGAGTCGAGCGCCGCGCGCTCCGCTGCGTCCAGCGCCCCGAGCGCGTACGGCTCAACCCATTCCCGAAATTGTTGACAAGTACTCACGCTGTCGCCTGCAGTTCCTCTTTCAGACGGAGCAGTCCATTGCGAATCCAGCTCTTTACCGTCCCCAGAGGTTCTTTCAGTGCTTCGGCAATCTCGCTGTGGCTCAGGCCTTCAAAATAGGCCAGTTCGATCGCCTTTTTCTGTTGAGGAACGAGGCTGTCCATGAGCGCGCGCACTTTCACCGCCGCCCGCTTTTCATCGAGTGCTTTTTCGTATTGAGGAGCGGCTATGGTGACCGCCGGCAACTCTTCGGCCTGATCTTCGCGGCGCCGTTGCCGCTCACTTTTCCGCCGCAGAGTGTCGAGGGCTTTGTTGCGCGCCAGCGTCAGCAGCCAAGGGACAAACGGCCCGCGGGACTCGTCGTACTGCGCGGCATTTCGCCACAGCTGGAGGAATACGTCCTGCACCACTTCTTCGGCGGTTCCTGCCTGCTGCAGAACCCGCAGCACAACCGAGTAGACCAACCGTGAGTGACGGTCATACAGCCGCTCAAACGCGCCCACGTCGTTGTGCAGAAGGCCCCGCATCAGCGTCGCGTCAGCCGACACTTCACGATGCGCCGGGCTTGTGAAAGCCGCCAGAAACACGGGAGTAGGCTTCTAGTTCTCCTGTCGAGATATACGGCAAAAGTCCCCGAGCGGATGTGCCACGCACGAGACCCGCCTATTTTGCAACATCGCGGGCCACCTTCACAGCGTGTTCGACGCAGGCCCCCACAGAAGGCCCCTGCAGGTAATTTCCCGTTAACCACAGGTTTTTGTACGAAGCGCGGCTCTTCTCCATGCGGTCGACGCGCGCCGTATGTCCCAGGTTGTACTGAGGAATGGCCCGCTCATAGCGAACCACATTTGAGAAGCTTGGTTCTCCGGTGATCCCGAGTATCGGAACAAGCTCTTGGTGCGCGATGGCGGCCAATTCTTCGTCGGAAAGCGACACAGCTGCGGCATCCGTCGCGCCGCCAATAAATGTCGTCATCAGCACGTTTCCGTCCGGCGCGCGCCCCGGGAAAAGAAACGAATTCCACACACTTCCTAAAATTCGTATTCCGGCCGACCGCGGCACTAGAAATCCAAAGCCGTCGAGGGTACGGCCAATCGAGGAAGCCGCATAGCCCAGCGAAACCACGGCCATCGGCGCATAAACGATCTCGCGCAACGGAACCTGCACCTCGGCCGCGCTCTGCTCGAGTAGATGGGCCGCCACATCGGCAGGCGTGGCCATAACCAGGCGATCGGCAATAATCGTTTCCAGTCCCGCCGCGCCCAGGGCCTCCAGCACAAACCGCGATCCGCGGCGTCCATGTCCTGAACCTTCGTTGCGAATTCGCAAAACTTCCATCCCGGTTCGCAGCGCACTACCCAAATTTGCCGCGAGCGCCCGCATTAACGTTTCGTTGCCATTTTTGAAACTGAGGAGCCTGCCCGCCGGCTGGGAGCCATCCGGCTCTTTCGACTTTTTCTTCATTCCGCGAATCACGCTGCCGAGAGACTCTTCGGCCTCAAATACCGCCGGAAACGCTGCCCGCAAACTCAGCTGCTCCGGGTCCCCGGCGTAAATCCCGGAAACCATCGGACCCACCGCCTTTTCCAGGAGTTCTTCGGTAAATTTTCTCCGGACAAAAGCCGCTACGGATTCTTCTTCGGCTGGCGCTTTGCTTTTTCCAACAGCGTCGCGCACCAGACTCCATTTGGTGCTCATGCTGAAAAGGGAAGAACCGAGGAACGCCGGCGGGCTCATGGGAACCTGCTGCAGTTGCCCATCCACCAAGACATATCGCGCCGCCTTTGCGGGCGCTTCCACCAGTTCTTCGGTGAGTTCCAAGTCGCGGACCACATCGAGCAGCGCCGGCGTCGCAGTAAAACTCTGCGGCCCACCTTCGATTAAATACCCATCCATGCGTCCTGACAGAATCACTCCACCGGCATGGGATCCGGCCTCGACCAGCCGCGCCTCCACGCCCGCTTTCCGCAAAGCGTGCGTGCACACGAGTCCAGAAACTCCTCCACCCACCACCAAAGCCGGAACATGTTCACTCATTTGGGTTTTCCCAGAACCAAGGTTCAATTCAGTTGGCTTAAGTAGGTTACTTGCAAAGTGCCGTCGGACGGGCTGGTTTTCTGGGCCCGATGTTGTCTAACTGAGAATCAGGTCCCTACCCTCGTCCTCGGGGTGCTGTCGCCGGTCCGTTCGGCGCGGCGCGGCCGTCAGAAAAAAAACGCAATTTCCACGGATTTGTCCGGCTGAACCTTCCGAGCCCTCATAACGTCTTTGAAAACAAGGGTTTGGCATTCAACTGCTGGCGTTCGAGATACGGGTCAAAAACCATCGCCAAATTTCGGATAAAAATGCGGCCCAGCCAGGTGGTCCGAATCTCGTTCGCCTCCAGCACCACCAGCCCATCATCGCGCGACGGTTCCAGCTGCTGAAGCTCAGGCGCAAAATACTCGTCAAAATCAATTCCAAATTCCCGCGCGACTTCATCCTTGAAGATCACCGTGTGGCACAGGAGCCGGCTGATGACCGACCTGCGGACCCGATCGTCCCCGGAAAGCGTGTATCCCCGCATGGTGGCATAGCCGGTAGCGGCGACCGCCGCCTGCCACCGAGGCAATTCCCGCTGGTTCTGCGCATAGGTATCCTGAATCCCGCTGATGGCCGTCACGCCCATTCCATACAAGTCCGCGCCGGCCTTGGTCGTGTAGCCCTGAAAATTACGGTGTAGCGTCCGGTTCTGTTGCGAGACCGCCAACTCATCCCCGGGTTTTGCAAAATGATCCATCCCGATATACAAGTAACCGGCTTCGAGGAACTTCAACATCCCCGTACGGAAGATCTCAAACTTCTGCATCCCCTCGGGCAATTTCGCAGCAAAGGCCCCTTGCTGTTTCTTCAGCCAGGGAACATGCGCATAGCTAAACAGCGCCACGCGGTCCGGCGCGAGTGCCAATATTTGATCAACAGTGTCCGAGAAACGGTCCGGCGACTGAAAGGGAAGTCCATAAATCAGGTCCACATTGATGCTGGCAAACCCCAACTGCCGCGCCGCTTGCAGCAAATCCCGGGTCTGCTCAAACGGCTGCACGCGGTTAATCGCCTGCTGCACTTCGGGATGAAAATCCTGAATCCCCATGCTCAGCCGGTTGAATCCCAGCTTCTGTAGCGTCTCCAGATGGGCCCGCGAAGTCACCCGCGGATCAACTTCAATCCCGATCTCGGCATCGGGAGAAAACGAAAAATGTTCGCGCGTAAAAGTAAAAAGCTCTTCCATCTGTTCCGGACTGAGATAGGTCGGCGTTCCGCCTCCCCAATGGCACTGCACCACTTCGCGTTCATGCGAAACCAGCCGGTGTACCCGTTCAATTTCCTGCTGCAGGACTTGGATATAGGGCAGCGCTACTTTTTTGTCTTTCTGAATAATGACGTTGCACGCGCAAAACAGACACAGGCTTTCACAAAAGGGCAGATGCATGTACAGAGAGATCGGCGAGCGCGCTCGCTCCGCCCGGCGATGCGCCTCGACCAGGTGCTCCACGCCAAACGACTCATTCCACACCGGAGCTGTCGGGTAGCTGGTATAGCGCGGCCCCGGCCGGTTGTACTTAGCGAGAAATTCCTCGCCGACCCGTAACTCCTCGCGCATTTCCTCGAAACTAGGATGTTCCACTGTCACTGCACTTTCTCAGAACTGAGCCGTCTGCCCGGTCTCAATAAATAACTTTGCGTTCTCGACCGGCGTATGCTGCAAAATGCCATGCCCCAGATTCAAAATGTGCCCGCGCCCCTGCAGTGCCGCCACACAATCGAGCGTCGCCGTCTGAATTTTCTCCGGCGGGCCAAACAAAACGGCGGGATCCAAATTCCCCTGAATCGCCACCTTCGCCCAGGCCCGGCCAACTTCCGCAACTGCGGCAAATCCACGCGCCAATCCACGCTCAACACATTGGCTCCCGCCTGTACGACCGCCGGCAACAAATGCCCGGAAGCCTTGGTGTAATAGACAATCGGCACCGTCCCCTGCAAGCCGGAAATGAGTTCCGCGACCGCCGGCAGCGCGAACTCGGTATACTCCGCCAGATTCAATTCGCCGCACCAGGTATCAAACAACTGCACCGCGGAAACTCCCGCCGCAATCTGCGCCTGCAAGTAAGGAATCGTCGCCTGTACAATCTTTCCGAGCAGCTTTTGAAACACTTTCGGCTCGTGGTACAAAAAACTTTTAACCGTCGCAAATCCCTCTTTGGTCCGTCCTTCCACCATGTAACAAGCCAGAGTCCAGGGCGCCGCCGCAAATCCGAGTACCGGCACATCCGCTCCCGCTTCGCGCACAATCCGCCGGATAGCCTCGGGCAAAAACGCGGTCTCGCGTTCCGGGTCAAATATCTTCAATTTCTCAACCCCCGCCGCCGTCCGCACCGGCGAAGGCAAATTCGGCCCGGCGTCCCCCAACTCCAGCTCCATGCCCATGGCTTCGGCCGGAATCAAAATATCGCAAAACACAATAATCGCGTCCACTCCCAGCCGCCGAAACGGCTGCAGGGAAACCTCCGCCGCTAGTTCCGGAGTCTTGCAAACTTCCAGAAACGATCGCTCCGCCCGAATCTTCCGATATTCGGGCAGATACCGCCCGGCCTGCCGCATCATCCACACCGGCAGGCGCGGCACGGCCTCGCCCCGGCAAGCCTTCAAGAACAGTTCCTTTCGCGAAATGGCAGTGGTAGTGGCCGTCATGACTTGTCTGAACCTTCAGAATAGCAAATACCGGCGGCCCTTGCAGAAAACGCCGCGCGAGGGACCGCTGGCCGTCTGCGGGCGCCCGCAAACCGCGGGAATTTGTAACTGCCTTAGTGCGCGGTGGTGGTCGTTTCCGCGCCCAGTCCGGTGTTGGACCGCACCAGAAGCTCATTAAATCTGTCTTCTGAAGTCGGCTCGTGGCTCACGAGCGTCCCAACAATGGCGCCGAGAAATCCCAACGGAATGCTCAGAATCCCGGGGTTCTCCAGAGGAAACCAGGCCTTGGCCTGAATCAAGTGCCGAGCCGCTCCGGTAACGGTCGGCGGATCAACCGCCATCAAGCTGGGACTCAGCAATATCAGGCCAATCGACGCCAGCAGTCCAACCGCCAGCCCCGCCACCGCCCCGGTCGTATTGAAGCGCCGCCAAAACAACGACAGCACTATCACCGGCAAATTCGCCGAAGCCGCCACCGCAAAGGCCAGCGCCACGAGAAACGCCACGTTGGCCGTAGGGCCGAGCAGGATGGCAATCGCGATTGCGATCGCTCCAACCACCAACGCCGCGATACGAGCCACCCGTACTTCTTCTCCGGCTTTTCTCTCCACGCCCCGGTGAATTACGTTGGTCCAAAAGTCGTGCGCAAACGAAGTCGAGGCGCTCATCGTCAGCCCGGCCACCACCGCTAGAATCGTCGCAAACGCAATCGCGCAGATAAAACCGAAGAAAATATTGCCCGCCAGCGCCTGCGCCAGAAGGGGCGCACTCATATTCGTGCCGCCGTGCGTTGCAATAAAATCGCGTCCAACAATGGTCGCCGCACCGAATCCCAAAAACGTCGTCATGATGTAAAAGCTGCCAATCAGCGCCATCGCCCACACCACACTAATCCGTGCCGTCTTGGCGTCAGGCACCGTATAAAACCGCACCAAGATATGCGGCAGACCGGCGGTTCCGAAAATCAGTGCCAGGCCGAGCGAAATCAGCTCCAGCGCACCGTACGGCGGCTTGTAGCGCAATCCCGGCTGCAGGAAATCCTGCACCACGGCCTGCCCCCGCTCGTGATACGTTACGTGCCCGACGGCCTCAAAAAATGCCGACAAGCTGAAATGAAAGTGGGACAGCACGAGAATGCTCAGCAGAAAAGTTCCCGCCATCAACAGCGCTCCCGCTCCAACCATCTGCGCAATCATGTAGAAGGTGCTGACCGTCAGCGTGCTCAGAGCGGCCATTGCCCGCACCGGCCGCGGCTTCAGCCGATACGCCAGCACGTCCGCCATGGTGTACTTGCCGGCATTCCGCAAAGGTTCGGCGATGACCAGCAAAACAGTCAGATAAGCCACCAGCCAGCCCACTGAAAACATGAACCCGTCGTACCCTTGAAACGCGATAATCCCGGCAATCCCCAGAAAGGAAGCCGCACTCATGTAGTCGCCCGCCACCGCGACGCCGTTTTGCCAACCTTTGATCTGCCGCCCGGCCGCAAAATACGCGCCAGCCCCGGTCGACCGCTTCGAAGCCCAATAGGTAATCGCCAGCGTAACCGCAATAAAAATCAAAAACATCAAAAGGGAAGGGGACATCACTGTTTACCATCTCCTTCCGCGTCTCCGGGTTTCAGCGCCTCGTCCCTGATGCTCCGCGACCGTTTGTCGAAATCATTTCCCGCCCGCACGTACAGCCCGGCAATCGTCCAGGCCATGAAAAATTGGGAGAGCGCAAACAAGTAAGCAATATTTACGTTGCCCCAAACTTTGCGCGCCATGAGTTGCGGAGCATAGCCGACCAGAATCGGCAGCAAAAAGTAATAAACGAGAAAGAAGACAAAGGCCGGAATGATGAATCGTTTTTTCCGCGCGATGAGATTCTTGAATTCCTGACTCGCGGCCACGCGATCCCAGACCGACGGATGGCTTTCCCTACTCGCTATTTCAGGCATGGACACCCTCGGCACAGCCGGTCATGAATGGACGTACGCTTGCAGGTCAGACGAATGCGAATCGCGCGCATCCTACATCAAATCCCAAACTCTTGTATACAATGGCGACGCACTCAGGCCAAGGCCAGGCGCTGACTGCAGTTCCCGTGATGCGTATTCCGGCTGCGGGGAGAAGCTTTCTGCAGGATCGCGCAAAACGATGGCCAGGCAGCCGATATTCGTCTACGGGACCGCCGGGACTGGCGGAGCGGGTTTTGCTCGCCGATTTAAGCACTCTGCGGGCCCGCTAAGCTATAATTGATGGGCTCCCATGAATCACCTCTTCTTCATCCTGACCGCGCTCGCCTACGTCGCCAGCTTCGGGCTGTACGTCGTCTTCCTGAACACCGGCAAACGTCTCCCCGGCATCATCGCGAGCCTGTTACTGGCCGCAGGCCTGGTGGCCCATTATTTCGCCCTGCTTGAACGTTCCCGCGGCCTGCACACCGTCCCCTATCACGATCTCTATGGCTCCATGTCCTTGTTCGGCTGGCTCCTGGCCCTCACCTATCTCGGCCTGGAACTGTTCCATCGCCAACGTTCGGTGGGCGCTTTCGTCCTTCCGTTCATCCTGATTTTCTTTGTGGCCGCCCACTTGGCACCTGCCGACCGTCTCGCTGCTGCTCCCGCCAAAGGCGCTGTCTTTGCCTTCCACGTAACGCTCAGCATTCTGGCCTATGCCGCCTTCGCCCTTTCCTTCGTCCTGAGCCTCATCTACCTTGCCGAAGAGCGCCTGGTGCGCAACCACAAGCTGGGCAACATTGTCTGGCAACTCCCGGCACTTGACCTGCTCGATCGCATGACCTACTCGAGCGTACTCGTGGGCCTGGCAAGCATAGTTGTCGGCACAATACTGGGCTTTGTCTCCGTAGACCGTCTCACCGGGCAATACTGGTTTTACGATCCTAAGTATGTCGTCACTCTGATTGTCGTTGCGCTGTACGTTCTCTACTCCTACATCGCGCGCACCGCCGCTTGGCGAGGGGCCCGCGCCTCCCGCCTCTGTATTTTCAATTTCGTGATTGTCGTTCTTAGCTTCACTGTTGTGAACTTGTACCTATCCCAGTCGCACCGCTATTTTTAGGAGCGCATGGCCAGCAGCATGGAAATTGTTCTTGTCGGCTTAAATCACCGCACCGCCCCGGTCGAAGTCCGCGAACGCATCTCGTTCACCAACGACCAGGCCCGCCGTGCCGCTGAAGAACTGCGTTCGCGTGGCATTCTCGAAGAAACGCTGGTCCTTTCCACCTGCAATCGCAGCGAAGTCTACGGCGTCCCGCCCGAATCCATGCGCGAATCCGCTCCCGGGCTCTCCAGCTTTCTCAGCGAATTCCATTCTGTGCGCCACGAAGTTCTCAGCCTCTCGCTCTATCACCATTATGACCGCGCCGCCGTGCGCCACCTGTTCCGGGTATCGGCAGGGCTCGATTCCATGCTCCTCGGCGAAGCCGAAATCCTGGGCCAGGTGCGCGAAGCCTACCGCTTGGCCCACGAGTTCGGCGCGACCGGACCCGTGCTCAATCGTCTTTTCCAGGGCGCGCTTGAAGTCGGGAAGCGCGTCCGCGCCGAAACCGAACTGGGCGCGCGTCCGATGTCGGTTGCCAGTGCCGGAGTCAAACTGGCCGAGCGCATCTTCGGCAAGCTGCAGGAGCGCACGGCTCTGGTCCTCGGCGCGGGAACCATCAGCGAACAGGTGGTCTCGCAACTCCGCGACCGCGGCGTCGTTCACCTGTACGTCATGAATCGCTCGCGTGACAAAGCGGAATCGCTGGCCTCGCAGTTTGGGGGACAAGTAATCGACTGGGCCCAGTGGGACACGGCTCTTGCGACACCCGATGTAATTGTCAGTTCTGTCTCTGCCGAAGAACCCATCCTGAAAAAAGAGATTCTCGAGCGCGCCATGCACGCCCGCGGCAACCGGGCCTTGTTTCTGATGGACCTCGGCGTCCCCCGCAACATCGATGCCGCGGCAGCCAAACTCTACAATGTCTATCTCTACAATCTCGACGACCTTTCTGAAATCGTTCAGCAAAACCGCAAAGCCAGAGAAAGCGAAGTTCCCGGAGCCGAAACTCTTGTCGACGAACACATAGGAAAGTTTCTTTCCTGGCAAGCCAGCGTGGAACTGGTCGGCCTGGTCGACGCCTTGCGCACCCAGCTGACGGAAGATCGCGCGGCCTTCCTCCATGCCCGTATGGACAAAATGCAGAATCTCACCGACGCAGACCGTGAAAGAATGGCGATTCTGATGGGCGAGTTGCTGGAAAAAATTGTAATCGAACCTGCCGTACGTCTCCGTTCGGAAAAAGATCTGCGCCGAAAAATTCACAACGTCGAAGCCCTCCGGGATCTCTTCCTGCACCACCGGGGCAAACCGTGAGACCTCTGCGCATCGGCACTCGCGGCAGCATCCTGGCCAAATGGCAGGCAGAATTCGTCCGCAAACAACTCTTTCAGCTCTCCGGCGTCGAAGCGGAAATCGTCATCATCAAAACGAGCGGGGACCGGATGCAAAATGTTCCGCTAACCCAAATCGGCGGGAAGGGAATCTTTATCAAAGAATTGGAGGACGCCCTCCTGGAAGAAACGGTCGACCTGGCCGTTCACAGCGTTAAAGACGTTCCCACCGATACCCCCAGCCGGCTGAATTTTCCCGCCGTCTGCCGCCGCGATGACGTCCGCGATTGCCTGGTCTCCGGCAAAGGAGTCCAGCTCGCGGGTCTCCGCCAGGGCGCCAGGGTAGGAACCAGCAGCCTCCGCCGCCAGGCGCAGCTTTCCCGTCTGCGTCCGGATCTCGACATCCGCGATCTGCGCGGCAACGTTGACACCCGCCTGCGCAAGGTAGAAAGCGGCGAGTACGAAGCCATCCTTGTGGCTAAAGCCGGACTCGACCGTCTCGGCCTCAGCCAGCGAATTTCGGAAGTTTTCAGTCCTGAAAATTTTCTTCCCGCCGTAGGTCAAGGCGCGATCGTAGTCGAATGCCGACTCAAAGACACGGAAGCCGCCGACATCCTGGCCAAACTCGATGACAATGAGACCCGCACCGCCATCATCGCCGAGCGCGCTCTACTGGCCTCGCTGCAGGGCGGCTGTCAGGTTCCTCTCGGCGCCTGGGCGCGCATCGAGCGCGACGAACTGGTCCTTGAAGCCTGCGTCTGCTCGATCGATGGCCGACAATATGTCCGCCAGCGCTTGACCGGTCCCACGGACAATCCCGCGGCTCTCGGCCAACAAATGGCCCAGGTCCTAATCAATGCTGGAGCGCAATCCATTTTGGCAGAAGCGAGCCAGCGCCGTGCCTGAAGCGAATCCCTCGCCAGTCCGCGACAGACGGATCGTTGTAACTCGCGCCTCCGCGCAGTGCGCCTTGCTGGTCGAATTGCTGACGCAACGCGGAGCTCATGTCACGGCGATCCCCCTGGTTGAATTTGCCGAACCCGCCGACTGGGCCCCGCTCGATTACCACCTTGCGCAACTTGCCGCTTTCGATTGGCTGCTGTTTACCAGCGAAAACGCCGTCCACGCAGTCGCCGCTCGCATGCAAGCACGCAAGCTCGCGCTCCCGGCAAAGCCGTCTCAACAAGTCGCCGCAGTCGGCCCCGCCACAGCTGCCGCTGCGCAAGCCGCCGGTTTCCCGGTAACCCACCAAGCGCACACCCATAGCGGACTCGCGCTGGCCCGAGAACTCAAATATTCCGTCAACCAACAGTCCATTTTTTTGCCGCGCAGCGATCGCGCGCGGCGCGATCTGCCCGAGGCCTTGAAATCTTTCGGCGCGCGAGTCACCGAAGTCACCGCCTATCGCACCATTTGCCCGATGGACGTGACCAAAGAAAAGCTCCGAACTGTCCTGGCCGGCAGCGCCGACGCGATCCTGTTCTTCAGCCCCAGCGCCGTAGAAAATTTCGTCCAAACGCTTGGTTGCAATTTTTCAAATCTTCCTGAAGGCCAATCAGAGCTGGGGATCGTCCTTTCCGCGGTCGGCCCGATCACCGCCGCCGCGCTCACTGACGCCGGAAGCAAGCATCCAATCACGTCCCCAGACACCACGCCTCTTTCGGTCGTCGAATCGCTTGAAAAATTCTTTGCCACCCGCGAAACGCAGCAACCGACACCCCATCGAGCAGGAGTAAAGTCAGCATGAGTTTCCCCACGCAACGCCCGCGCCGCCTCCGCCGCAACGAAGCCCTGCGCACACTAGTCCGCGAAACGCACCTTTCCACCTCGCGCTTCGTCTACCCGCTGTTCGTCACGCCCGGCCAAAAAGTCCGCCAGGAAGTCTCCTCCATGCCCGGAATCTTTCAGCAATCCGTCGATCAAATTGTTGAAGAGTGCCGCGAAGTCGAACAGCTTGGCATTCCGGGCATCCTGCTGTTCGGCCTTCCGGAAACCAAAGACCCCACCGGCGCGAGCTCTCTGCAGAAAAATGGTGTTGTCCAGCGCGCCATTGAAGCTATCCGCAAAGCCAAATTAAATCTGCTGGTCACGACCGACGTATGCCTGTGCGAATACACCGATCACGGTCACTGCGGAGTTGTCGAGAACGGAGAAGTGGCGAACGACGCCACGCTTGAAATCCTCGCCGAGCAGGCTCTGTCCCACGCGCGGGCCGGAGCGGACATCGTCGCGCCCTCCGACATGATGGACGGCCGCGTCGGCGCCATCCGCGAACTACTGGACGAAAATAATTTCGAAAATATTTCCATTCTGGCCTACGCTGCCAAATACTGCTCCGGCTTCTACGGCCCGTTCCGCGAAGCCGCACAGTCCGCTCCGCAATTCGGCGATCGCCGCAGCTATCAAATGGATCCTGCCAACGCCCGCGAAGCCCTGAAAGAGGTCGAGCTCGACCTCGAAGAGGGCGCCGACATCGTCATGGTCAAGCCCGCCCTGGCCTATCTCGACATCATCCGCCGCGTTCGCGACGAGTTCGACGTCCCGGTCGCCGCCTACAATGTCAGTGGCGAATACAGCATGGTCAAAGCCGCCGCCACCAACGGCTGGATTGACGAGCAACGCGTCGTTTTGGAAATTCTCACGGGCATCGCCCGCGCCGGCGCCGACATCATCCTCACCTACCACGCCAAAGACGCCGCCCGCTGGCTGAAAACCGCGTGAGGCGGATGCTCCTGCGCAGTGCCCCAGAGCGGGCCGCCGGGCCATCTAGTTCCAGACCAAGTCGGCAAGTCCTCGGTCTTCAATTTTTCTCCACCAACGAACTCATGCTAAATTTATCGCACTAGACTAATGACCCGTCCCGATCGTACTCGTTCCCGCGAAATCTGCGAAATCTTCACCCGCGCCGAAAAATTATTAGTCGGCGGCGTGAACTCTCCTGTCCGCGCCTTCCGCTCCGTAGGTGGCGAACCGCTCATCATCGAACGCGGCCAGGCCCAGCATCTGTACGACGCCGACGGCAACGAACTGATCGATTTCGTCTGTTCCTGGGGCGCCATGCTCCTCGGCCACGCCCACCCCGCAGTGACGGCCGCCATTGCCAACCAGGCGCTGCGCGGCACGAGCTTCGGCGTAACAACAGAATTAGAAGTCGAACTCGCCACCCTCATCACGACCGCGGTCCCGCAAATCGAAAAAATCCGCTTCGTCTCGAGCGGCACAGAAGCCACCATGAGCGCCCTGCGCCTGGCCCGCGGCTTCACAAGACGCGATCTCCTTCTGAAATTTGAAGGCAACTATCACGGCCACGCCGACAGTTTCCTGTCCCAGGCTGGTTCCGGCCTGGCCACCCTGGGAATCGCCGAATGCCCGGGCGTCCCCGCCGATCTCGCCGCGCTCACCCTCAACGCTCCCTACAATGATCTCGCCGCCGTCGAGCAAATTTTCTTTCACCACAAAAACAAAATCGCTGCTGTCATCGTCGAACCCATTGCCGCCAACATGGGCGTCGTCCTCCCAGAGGAAAATTTCCTAAAAGGCCTGCGCGACCTCACGAGAAAACACGGCGCGCTGCTCATCGTCGACGAAGTCATTACCGGCTTCCGTCTCCATAACGGCGCTGCCCAGCAACTGTTCGGCATCGAAGCCGACCTAACCACGTTCGGCAAAATCATCGGCGGCGGCGTCCCCGTAGCAGCCTATGGCGGCCGCGCCCACCTGATGAACCATGTGGCCCCCTTAGGTCCCATCTACCAAGCCGGCACGCTGGCCGGAAACCCCCTGGCCATGGCCGCCGGGATCGCCACCCTGAAGCAACTGGCCACCCCCGGTCTCTATGAAGGCATCCATGACAACGCACGGCGTTTGGTCGACGGACTTAGGCAAGCCATTGCCGACGCCAAGGTCCCCGCCGTAGTCAACGCGACGCACTCGCTGAGCACAATTTTCTTCATCGACGGACCCGTTGAAAATTACACCGATGCCAAACGCTGCAACACCAGACGGTACGCCCGCTACTTCCGGGAAATGCTCGACCGTGGCATCTTCCTGGCTCCTTCTCAATTCGAAGCCGCCTTTGTCTCCGCCGCCCACACGAGGGAGGATATCGACCGCATGATCGCCGCCGCCCGAGAATCTTTGCAAGCGGCAGCCAGCGAATAGTTTTCGTAGTGATGTGATTGAACTGAGGAGAATGCCCAAATGGAACTACCCGAAGTCGAACACGGAAATCACCCGCTGGTCTTGCCCGTCTCGGTAACCATGTCGATCCTGGCGGTCTTGGTGGCCTGCGTAACCGTCCTCGGTCACCGGGCCCACACCGAAGAACTTTCCCGCGAAATCCAGGCTGCCAGCCGCTGGACGCAATACCAGGCCAAAAGCATTCGCCAGAACGAAGCGGAAAACACTTCCGACATTGTCGCCCTGGTCGCATCCCTCGACAAGGAAAAGGGCGAAGCGCTCAAGAAAAAATACGAAGCAAAAGTGGAACACTACACCAGTGACAAATCGGACGTCAGCAAAGAAGCCAAAGACCTCGAAGCCGAGCGCGACCGCGCCGCCCACCAGGCTGACCGCTTCGACGGCGGGGAAAATCTCATCGAAATTGGTCTGGTCATCTGCTCCATCACCCTGCTCGCCAAGAAGAAATTTTTCTGGTTCTCTGGCATGGCCGTCGCCGCCGTAGGCGTAGCCGTGGCCCTAACCGGCTTCCTGCTTCACTAAATGAACAGGCCAGGGAGGGCCGGCCCCTCCCTCTCACCCGTTCGTTCTCCCGGCCTTCAGCAACTGAATCTCCTCCATCAGGCCTTCCAGCTTCCTCACCAATTCCTGATGCCGCACTTCTTCGGTCAAAGGCTTTTTCGCCAAAAAGGCCAGCGTGCCTCCCGGCTCGAGGACACATTTGTCCACTTCTTCCAACGTATCAAACCCCTGCTTCCGCGCCGCCGCCTCCAGCTGTTGCACGCTAATCAATTCTTTTTTCAAGTGAGCCGTGTTCAGCGTTCCGCCGTCGATGAGCACGTCGGACTGCCCCTCGACAAACTCCTCAATCCGGTGATGGTTATACAAAAACCGCACGACCAGATAGTTCACAACCAGCAGGGACGTAGCTCCTATCACTCCGCCGCTGACCGAATTATCTTCCCCGATGATCGCGTTCTGAACGGTATTCGACAAAGTCAAAAGCACCACCAAATCAAACGGATTCAGCTGCACCAGCTCTCGTTTCCCCGACAACCGCAAACTAATCACCAGGAATGCATACACAATAATTGGCCGTAATATCTTTTCAGCCAGGGGCAATCCCATTACAAACATATCCTTCCACATGTCGTGCATCGCGAAGCCTCTCCTAGTTTTCCTGACCCAGTCGGCGTACCACTTCCGGCATATTCCCGTCGAATTGAATGCGAGCCTACCACGCACGAGGCGCTGCCGGAAACACCCGTGGCGCAAAACAGCGTTCTATTCATCTGGCATTTACACGTGCCGGGCGGAGTGCGGTACGGCGGGCCGCCCGATCGCGGGGTGGGGGATTCGGTATTGGCCCCGAGCATCCGCTCTCCCGGCGAAGCCGCCACAGTGGTTGTCCCGGTCCGCGGCATTGCTCAGGGGGGCATTCCTGCGACCAGCGACGGCACTGGCGGCAGGCGCCGGCGCATCCAGCCCCTGCCGTGCCGAACAGAGCCATGCTGCGCTCATCCGCTGCCGGAGCTGGCCGTAACCGGCAACCTGTCCTTTAGTACAGTCATTGATTCGCGCCTTAGCTTTTTGCAACCCGTGTTGCCGTTCTGAAATTTCCTTATCATGGATTCATTAGCGTTTACTTTTGGCGGGGTACCCCGTCAAAAATGTCGTGCCAGCGGAGACTGAAAATTTACGGTCCAGCGCGCTGCTGCCGCGTGGGCTGATTTTGTATCGAACGAACAAAATGGCCCAGCCACCACCCCTCGCGCAAGGCTTCACGGTTGGACCCCGGCAGTATTCCGCCTTGTTTACCTCGCTCCGCGAACTCATCGCTATTCTTAGCCCCGAGGGCTTCATTCAATATGCAAATCAAGCATTTACCAGGGTGCTTGGCTACCGGCCTGAAGACCTGCAGGGAATTCCGCTCGTCTCTCTGGTCCACGGGAATGACGCCGACAAAGTGTGCCAGCGCCTTGCCGAACTGCGGGTTGCGGCCGGCCAGGAGATCAGCGGCCGCTGCCGTTTGCGCGCCAAGGACGGGACTTGGCGCTGGTTCGATGTCGTGGGCCGGAATTGCCTAAATGATCCGGCCATCGAAGGTCTGGTCATCACCTATCTTGACGTCACCGACCTTCATCGCATGGAATCCGAGCGGCAGGTTATTTCTGAGATCGTCCATGCCCTCAACCAAACTGCCAATCTCGACGAACTCTTGAACGGGATTCACCAGGCGCTTAAGAAAGTTCTCTACGCAGAGAACTGTTTCGTCGCTCTGCACGACGGGGAAGAAGATTCCTTTTATTTTCCATTTTTTGCGGACGAATTTGACACCGCACCACCGCCGCAAAAAGTCGATCGCAGTTGCACAGCCTACGTCTTCAGAACCGGCTGCGCTTCCATCATCAACCAGAGTGAATTCGACAAACTGGCCGCCAAAGGCGAAGTCGAACTGGTCGGCTCAGCATCACCTACCTGGCTGGGCGTGCCCCTGAAAACCCCCAGTGCGACCATCGGTGTTCTTGTCGTCCAGCACTACCAGAACGAGAACGCCTACGATATGCGCGACCTGGAATTCCTGGACTCCGTTGGCGGGCACATTGCTCTGGCCATTGATCGCCGCCGCGGGGAAGAGGCCATCCGGAAAAGCGAATCCACGTTCCGTCTTCTTTTTTCCCACAATCCGCTTCCGACGTGGGTCTTCGATTGCGAAACTCTGCAATTCCTGCAGGTAAACGACGCGGCCATTCGCCAGTACGGATATACGGCCGACGAATTTGCAAATATGAAAGTCCTGGACATTCGCCCGGAGGAAGACCGCGCCGGATACGTTGAGCAGATGCGCAGCTTGGAAAGTGGCGGCCATTACCAGGCAAATTGGAAACACAAGAAGAAAGACGGAAAAATCATCGACGTCGATATTATTTCGCACAGACTCGACTATGCCGGACGCCACGTTCGCCTGGTCGTCGCGCAGGACATCAGCGAGCGCCACCTTCTGGAAGAGCAGTTGCGCCAGGCGCAGAAAATGGAAGCCGTGGGACGCCTGGCTGGCGGTGTGGCTCACGATTTCAATAATCTCCTGATGGTCATCAAAGGCCATACCGAGCTGCTCTTGAATGCTCCTGCTCCATCGGAAGCCTTCACCAGAAAAATCCAAAACATCGATCGAGCCGCCGACCGCGCCACTTCGCTTACCCGGCAACTCCTGGCCTTCAGCCGCATGCAGGTGCTGCAACCGCGCATCATGAATCTCAATGGCATTATCGAAGACATGGGAAAACTTCTCCCGCGCTTGATCGGCGAAGATATCAGTTTGATGACGCGCATCACGCCCGATCTCGGAAGAATCCGCGCCGACGCCAGCCAGATGGAACAGATCATCATGAATCTTGCGGTTAATTCGCGCGACGCCATGCCCGGCGGCGGAAGACTGATTATTGAAACGTCGAACGCGGACCTCGACGAGTCCTACAATTCATCCCATCCGATTGTGAAACCCGGACGATACGTTTTACTCACGGTCACGGATACGGGAACGGGGATGGATGCGGAAACGCAGGCGCATATTTTTGAACCGTTTTTTACGACCAAGGAGCAAGGCAAGGGAACCGGTTTGGGTCTTGCCACAGTCTATGGCGTTGTAAAGCAGAGCGGCGGGTTTATCTGGGTTTACAGCGAGTTGGGCAAAGGTACCGCGTTCAAGATTTATTTGCCGCGCGTGGACCAACCCGTCGAATCCGTGGCAGCCGCGGCGTCGGTTGCCGAAGCGCCGCGCGGGACGGAAACTGTTTTGCTTGCCGAAGATGAGCAGGACGTTCGCGAAATTGCCCGCGAATTTTTGGAATCGGGCGGCTACACCGTTTTTGAAGCGAAAGACGGCGCCGAGGCCATACGCATCGCTTCGCAGCAGAACGGTACGATCGACCTGCTCGTGACCGACATGGTGATGCCCGGAATGTCCGGCCAGGAACTCGCGGGACGTTTGCAGCGTTTGCGAAAAGATCTGCGGGTCATCTTCATGTCCGGCTACAGTGAGCACGCAACGGCGGAAGTTTCGCCAGCCGAAGAGAATTTGAAGTTGCTCACTAAGCCGTTCAGCCGCAATGCAATTCTTCGCTTGGTGCGTGAATCGCTCAACGAAGCGAAGCGGCGGTAGCAAACCCCCGGGCTGAAGCCCACCCTACGATGTGGTTCATGAACTGTTTTGTGCTTCTTTTTGTGCTTTTCTTGCAAATATAAAAATGTCAGGCGACCTTCGGGTGGCGTTTGTGCCAGTCAGTGTACTGCTGATAGGTGCGGGCGGCCTGGATTACGGCGAAGTCGTTGCCTGCGCGGGCTACGAATTGCATGCCGATGGGGAGGTGCTTTTCGTTGAATCCGCAGGGAACTGACAGGGCGGGGAGTCCGCAGAGGTTTCCGATGCCGCCCAAGGGATCGGAAAAGAGCATTTCGGTTTCGAGATTCATTGTAAGCGGAGTCGCGGAAATGGGTTGGCTGGCCGCCACCAGGACGTCGTAGGTGTCGAACATGGCGTCGATTTTGTTTTGGATGATTTCGCGGACTTTGAGGGCTTGGAGATAGTCGGCACCGGAAATCTGCTCGTTGACATAGCCGGCGATTTGCCCGAGAGGATCGGCAAGCTCGCTGACCTGTCCGGAACGAATCAGGTCGCGGAAAGCGGCCGCGCCTTCGACCGAGATCACCACTCCGCCAGCTTCTTCCCAGGGTCCCACCGGTAGTTCCGCGTTGTGGATGCTGACCGCGTTTTTTTGCAGAACCTTTTTGGCGACGTCCAGGGCCTTGGCGACGGCGGGTTGCGGTTCTTTCCAGGCGTTGGTGAGCCAACCGATTCGGAGCGGACGCGCTCGCAAATCCATGGACGGCGAATAGGTAAATGCGGCTTTGTCGAGCGGCAGGGAGCCGCGATCTTTGATGTCATGCCCGGCAATGACGGCGAAGATGCGAGCGCAATCCTCTGCGCTGCGAGCCATCGGCCCGATCTTGTCCATGCTCGGGGACAGCGCCATGGCGCCGTAGCGACTGACGCGACCGTAGGTCGGACGAAGTCCGCTGAGTCCGCAATAGGTGGAAGGGCAGACAATGGAGCCCCAGGTTTCAGTGCCGATGGCGAAGGCCGCGAGTCCTGCCGCGACAATCGCTCCCGAGCCGGACGATGAGCCGCACGTCCAACACGTCGGGTCCCACGGATTTTTTGCCGCGCCTTGCAGCGATGCGGTGGCGAAACGGTAGCCCATGCCTCCGGCCAGTTCGATCATGGCGGCCTTGCCGAGGAGCACGGCTCCGGCGCGGCGAAGGTTGTTGATGACGGTGGCGTCGTAGTCAAAGACTTGATTGGCATAGGGCTTTGCGCCCCAGGTCGTGGGTAGGCCTGCAACGGAAAGCAGATCTTTGGCGGCGTAGGGAATTCCGTGCAGCGGTCCGCGATAGTGGCCGCGGCGGATTTCCTTGTCGGCGGCTTCGGCCTGCGCCAGGGCAATTTCCGGAGTGAGGCGGGCGTAGGCGTTGAACTGCGGGCCGAATTTCTGGCTGCGCTCGAGATAGAGCTTGGTGAGGTCCACGGATGAGAGCTTTTTGGCCTCGATACGTTTGGAGAGTTCGGTGACGGGAAGATGGAAGATTTCTTCGGCTGGCATGGTCGGCTCCCTCAGTCTTTTTTCGTATCTTCGCCATGCGGGGAGGCGGAGCTGGATTTTGTGACCGCTGTGGGAGCTGTGGCCGGCCGCTTTTCGCGTTCGATGAGCGGCTTGAGGTAGAGAGAGGAGCCGTCGCCATTCTGGACGGGGTAGGCGCGGAGTTTGTCGAGACCGGGCTGGGCGCTGTGGCAGAGGCGGCGCAAGTCGGTTTTCTGAGCTTCGGAGAAACGGCTCCCGTATTGCGCGAGGATGGCCTGATAACGAGCGTCGACTTCGGCCTGACTTTGCGGCGAAAGTTTGGGCAAGTCCGCTGCGGGCGTTTGCGCAGGTGCGGCCTCCACTCCCGTGAGGACGCTCGCGGGGACCAGTGTTGTGGCCGAGGCCATGGCGGCACGCAGGGCGAATTCGCGGCGCGAGATTGTTGCAGTGGATTTCTTCTGGTTCATGCGAGTGGCTCCCCCAGCGGCTGAGTGCTGGTGCGTTGTGCTGAGGGAGGCTACTGAATCTGGGGATGGGCGTCAAGGAGGTGTCGTTAGCAATGTCGTTAGCACATGATGTGTCCGGTCGAATTAGCACATGAAATGTCCGCTTTTAGCGAGCCAGAGCTACCAGCCGGGAGGGACGAGTGGAGACCACGGCGTGAGTTTGTTGCCCTGCTTCTTTGTGTACAAGACTCGAATCTCGGCGTTTGTGAGCCGCGTATTCTTGCTACCGTTTATTCAGTCGGATCTGCAAATTTTTGCGCGAATTCCGTTGCTTCCATCCGTAACGAGGCCCATGCCATGAAATGTCTTGCGCTTGCAATGCTTGCTGCGGCCTGGTTTTCCGGTGCGGTCCCCGCGACCCAGGACAAATCGGCGGGGCCGGACGAAATTCAAATTCGGCAACTGGAACGCGCCTGGAATCAGGCCGAAGCCAAACAGGAGGTGGCCGAAGTGTCCTCGTTGCTGGCAGACACCCTGGTGTACACCGACTACGATGGTTCGTTCATGAACAAGGCGGAATACATGAAATGGGTGGCGGCGCCGCAGCAAAAGGCGGATCACCTTTACGACGAAGGCCTGAAGGTCCAGGTGTACGGCGATGCCGCCGTCGTCACCGGCATTTATCGGGAGTCCGGCACCAATAAAGGCAAACCGTACGTTATCCGTTCGCGCTACACGGATACCTGGATCAGACGCAACGGCGCCTGGCTCTGCGTGGCCAGTCACAGCACACTGCTCCCGGCCAAATAATTTGTGATCTATGAAACGGAAATAGGAATTTCTTGCTACTGCCAATTGTCCCGGTTGCGCAAAAGACTTTGCCCTACTGGACGAACGCGGTGATGGATGCCCAGCTGCACTCGAAGGTGGCGGAGAGAAAAAGCCAACACCCGTGCGGCGCGAAAGGCCCGAGACGTCTCAGAGAAGCGAACCCCAGCAACCCCAGCGCACACAGGCAAGCTTGAACCCGGACGGACAAGCCTAGCAGCGCCCCCCGGTTTTGTTGTCTTTGCGTGCTGACTGAATCAGCTGCGAGAGAGGAGCGAGGTTGAGCCTGGAGTCTCAGGAGATTTATCGACACGGGTGTAGAAGCGCTTTTCGCAGGCATCGCAGCGAAGGGGAGCGAGGCGAAAGAAGTCGAGAAAGGGTTTTTCCAGCGGGCGGCGATGCGAGCGGAAAACATATTTGTTTCCACAACGAGGGCAATGTTTGCGGGCCATCCGAGTCAGACTTCCTTTTCTGAAGCAATGGGCTCCAGATTGGGGGACGCTGGTATTTTAGGTGTTCCGCGAGTGCGGGGAATACAGTAGAGCCTGTATGAGGTGCGTTTAAACAATCTATTTACAGTGCGCTAGCCGGCACTGAGCCGACGTGCTTTTCTGGGCAGGCACCGGAGCCGGGAGATGCACGGACAGGATTCCGGCATGCGTGTTGTGGGCCCAGGGAAGAACGCCCGGGGCCGCCCGGGAAGGCGGCCCCGAGGGATGGCGAGTGCAGATGCTGGGCGTTGGCTAGCTGGCGCCCGCGGCGCGCGCGGCGGTGTTGCGGGACTCGCTTTGGGTCATTTGACTACCACAGAAACAGGTCAGGGACATGCTGATGAAGCGACTGTCGGTGGTATCGTCGAGCGCGTTGACAGCATCGGTAATGTCTATTTCCAAGGCGTCCGAGCCGCTAAGATCGTCGGTGGGATCGAGACTTGAGTTGGCTACCCGATTCGAGCTGCTGCCGGAGCCCAGAAGGGAACTGCTGGAACCCGGAGCGAACGTCTGAGCGTTCGAACCATAGCGGATATCGCCCGCTGCGGAGTCGAGCTCTGAGGTAGGCGTTGAAGTGGGCCGCGCACTGGCCGAGTTTGCGTCGCCGACAGGAGTGGCTGAAGGCGACCTGCCATCGAACATGTTGCATGGACTCTTCACTTCGATTTCGCATCCGCAATTTGGATCTGAACAGGTATAACGATCGCCGATCTGGTTGCTCATGGATTTTCCCTTCACCGTAAAGTTGGCCCGGTCGACTGTGCCACCGGCCTCACAGTGAGCGTGCCGAATTGGCGAGTAGACGAGTATCGGGTAGATACTGCAATGTGGATTAGATTCGTCGAATGAGGAGAAGCAAATGAGCTCAGAGTTGGCGGGAGCCGGCGTTGCCACTTCGATTGCGCCGTGGTTGTCGGTTCGGGACAGCGCGCGGGCGGTGGAGTTTTACAAATTGGGATTTGGAGCGAGCGAAGCGTTTCGCATGGAAGATGGCGGAAGCGTGGTGGCGCGACTTGCGGTAGGGGGCGCGGAATTCTGGGTCAGCGAGGAATCGCCGGAGCACGGAAATTTCAGTCCGGAGAGACTGGGCGGCGGGACGGTGCGCATGATTTTGGTTGTCGGCGATCCGGATGCGCTGTTTGCGCAAGCGATACAGGCAGGAGCCACGCAAGTCTTTCCTGTCGGCGAAGAGCACGGGTGGCGGTTGGGACGCGTCAAGGATCCCTTTGGGCACTCCTGGGAGATATGCCGGCCGTTGACGGCCAACTACTGAGGCCGCGGATATGGGGCGAATTCCCGTGGAGTGGGCGCGGCGGACCCGGGCCAGCCGCGAGACTTAGTCAGCGCTCTTGAAAGTGGTCCGTTCCAGAACCACCGGAGTGAGCGGAGAATCAATAGACGCGACGGACTCATGCGCGCGAACGCTCGACTGCACAGGCAAGCCGGTCCAGACATTCATCATTCCCAGAACTTCGTGCAGCACCTGGCTCGTGTCGCCGGTATTTCTCCACCAGCGCGAAGGCGCGAATTCGTCGCTAACGACGGCGTGAACCATCATGGTGCCTTCGTCCGAGTGATATTTGTTCCACAGAGAGTGGACCCGGCGCGTGTGGGATTTACTGGTGACGATGATGACGGATTCGTCGCCTTTATATTTCAAAGCCGCGCCGATGACATCGAGCTCGTCGGCCGTGTTGGCGATGGGCATTTCAAAAACGTGAATGGCTTTTGCGGGCACGCCCTGGCGGCGCAGCACCTGATAGTTGAATTCGTCTTCGCTCGGGAAGTGGATGCCAAGATCCTGGAGCAGACTTGCTTTGTTGCCCGGGTGGGTGAGCCAAATTTCTTTTGCGTAACCGTCACGATAGAGCTGCGCTGCTTCGAGCGCTCGAGACGGCAAGCTGCCGGTGAGCACGGCAATGGCGTCGGCTTTGCGAATGGCATCTTCGCGGACCAGCCAGCGTCCGAGCAGAGGCAGACTGAAATACGTGAGCATGCTGGTGATCAAAACGACGACAATAAAAATCGAGCAAAAACGTGCAATACGAAGCACAATATTTTTTGGTGTCTCGGGCCCTGTGGAGATCATCTCCTCAAATCTTTCTTTGCGCGGTCCGCCGCGGATTAGCTGGTCGCTCTAGCAAGGTGCATGCCGAGGGCCAAAGGCCCGATTCGAGCGGAAACCAAAGCCGCCGCGTTGAGGTCTGTAAGGCGCTGAAGATACATGGCTTATTGGTTGACTGGCGAAAAATATACGCGACATTACAGGGAAGGAGAAGCGAAACGTAGTTCTAGTCCTCGTAAGAAAGTCACTGTTGATGAAAAAGACACTCGGTGACGAGGATAGTCTCGCGCAGGAAAAAAGCGGTCATGTAGGGGAAAAACTGCACGAACAAATAGAAAAAACAGTAGAGCGAAATCACACTGGCAGGCCCACAAACGAGCAAACGATTTAAAGTCTGGCGCTGGAATCCGGCAGTGTCTCCCGCAAAGTGAGGCGGGAATCGAGCGGCGGTAAGATGTTAAAATGAGAAGGAATTGTGGTTCGGTCCATGAAATCTTCAGCCGTGACAAAAAACCCAATCACTCGAGCGCAGATACTGGCGCGGGCGCGCGAGTCGTTTGCCAGACAGGCGTGGGCGGACACCTATTCCACACTGCTGGCGGCCGATGGAACGGCACCGCTCGAGGCGGAAGACTTGCAATCGCTGGCGGTTGTGGCGCAGCTGACGGGAAAGGAAACGGAGAGCGGCGAATTTCTGGCGCGTGCGCATCAAGGATTTTTGGGGAAGGGCGAACCCCTGCCGGCGGCCCGCTGCGCATTTTGGCTGGGCTTTGTTGCGCAATTCAACGGTGAGATGGCGCAAGCCAGCGGTTGGCTGGCGCGTGCGCGGAGATTGCTTGAAGGGCAAGGGGAATGCGTCGAGCTCGGCTACTTGTTGCTGCCCGAAGCGATCCGCATGGTGGTCGGGGGAGAAGCAGACAAAGGGCACAAATCGTTCGTGCAAGCTGCGAAGATTGCTAAATCTTTTGGCGATCGGGATTTGTGGACGCTGGCATTGAATGGGCAGGGCCGGGCGCTGATTCGCAAAGGAGAAATTTCGCGTGGTGTGACCCTTCTCGATGAAGCGATGGTAGCGGTAATGGCCGGCGAGGTTTCGCCGCTGGTGGCGGGGGGAATCTACTGCAGCGTGATTGAGTCCTGCCGGGAGACCTTTGATTTTCGCCGGGCGCAGGAATGGACTGCGGCACTGACGGCCTGGTGCGCAAGCCAGCCGGATCTGGCGCCGTATCGAGGCGCTTGCCTGCTGCACCGAGCCGAGATCATGCAGATGACGGGAGCATGGCCCGATGCCTTCGTTGAAGCGAGGCGGGCCCACGAACAGCTTTTACAGGAAAAACCCAAGCCGGTGATTGGCTCGGTATCGTACTTCCTGGCTGAGCTACACCGGTTGCGCGGAGAATTCGCCCAGGCAGAAAAGGCATATCGACAAGCTGAGCAATGGCAATCAATGCCGAAGCCAGGATTGGCGCTGCTTCGATTGGTTCAGGGAGAGGTGGAGGGAGCAAGCGCGGCGATCCAGCGCGTGATGGTCGAAGTTCAGGAATGTGGCGCTCGAGCAAGAGCTCTCGATGCGTATGTGGAAAGGCGCTCGAGCAAGAGCTCTCGATGCGTATGTGGAAATCGCTCTAACGCGAAAAGATATTGCCGAGGCGCGCGCAGCGGCCGATGAATTGGCCGAAATTGCTGTAAGACACGGTGCACTGCTGTTGCGGGCCATGTCGAGTCGAGCGACAGGAGCGGTACTTTTGGCCGAAGGGAAGGCGCGCGAAGCAAGCCTGCGGTTGCGGGACTCTTACAAATCCTGGAGCGAGATCGGTGTTCCTTATGAAGCGGCACGGACGCGGGTACTGCTCGGGCGGGTGGCCCGGGAACTGAACGATTCAGAGGGAGCGGCGGTGGAATTAGCCGGGGCGCGGGAGGTTTTCCAGCAGTTGGGGGCTGCGCCGGACTTAGCCGGTCTCGAGGAACTCACCACCAGGAAGAAAAACGACGGAACGGTCCCCCTTACAGAACGGGAGATGCAGGTGCTGAAATTGGTGGCGTCAGGCGTGACGAATCGGAAGATCGCCGTACAACTGACAATTAGCGAGAAAACGGTTGCTCGTCACGTGAGCAACATTTTTAATAAACTCGACCTAAACTCCCGGGCGGCGGCCACAGCCTACGCTTTCCGCCAGGGCCTGGTTTGAAAGCGGCTACATAAAACTACCCACAACGATTTTGCGTATACCTGGGTAGTTCGCCCGATGCATCAAATTGCGGGTGGGCTTATTCTCCTCGGCGGAGATTGATTCCTAGCGAGGTTAACCTTGAGTACGCAAAACAAAACGACACGAATTCAGACCATTGTCATCGGGGGCGGTCAAGCCGGGCTGGCCGTGGGGCATCATCTGGCCAAGCGCGGACGGCCATTCCTGATTCTAGACGCCCACAAGAGGGTAGGCGATGCATGGCGAAATCGCTGGGATTCCCTGCGGCTTTTCAATCCTGCGCGGTACGCCGGACTGCCGGGAATGCCGTTTCCGGCGCGCGGAGATTCATTTCCGACCAAAGAGGCGATGGCCAATTACTTAGAGCTCTACGCCAAGCGCCTGCAACTGCCTATTCAAACCAGTACCCGAGTGGATAAACTCAGCAAGCGCGGCGAGCAATTTGTTGTGACCGCAGACGGGCAAGAGTTTCTCGCTGACAACGTTGTCGTAGCCATGGCGAATTACCAAAAGCCCAAAATTCCCGATTTCGCCCGCCAGCTCAAACCGAATATTGTTCAATTGCATTCCTTCGACTACCGGAATCCGTCGCAATTGCAAGATGGCGCAGTGCTGGTCGTCGGTGGAGGAAATTCCGCAGCCGACATTGGACTGGAGGTTGTGCGTACCCACCCCACCTGGATGTCCGGCAAAGAGTCGGGATTTGTCCCTTTTCCGATTGAGAGTTTTGTTGGCCGCCATTTTCTGTTACGGGTGGTCCGGTTTATCGGCCATCACGTCTTGACGCTCGGCACCCCACTTGGGCGCAAAGCAAGGCCAAAATTGATTGGCCGCACAGCTCCGCTGGTCCGCGTGAAACCTAAAGATCTGGTGAGCGAGGGCGTGCAGCGGGTGCCGAGAGTCGTGGGAGTACGCGAAGGATTGCCGTTGCTAGAGGACGATCGAGTGCTAGACGTCAATAACGTCATCTGGTGCACGGGGTTCCAGCCTGGATTTTCCTGGATTGACCTTCCCATTTTCGATCAGGACGGAAGGCCCAAACATGATCGCGGTGTCGTGACCGGCGTGCCGGGCATGTATTTTGTGGGGCTGCATTTTCTTTATGCGATGTCCTCGGCAACGATCATTGGAGTTGGACGAGATGCCGAGCGCGTTGTGAAGGCGCTCGATTCGCAGAAGGCGAGCCGGACAAATCCAGCCGCCGCCGTGCTGCATCCGATGGAAGCTAAATAATTCTGCCGAAAGCGGATTTAGCCCAAAGCAGTCCGTTTCTCCCGGATTCGCTCGCCGCGGGCGGTTGCGACTACGCGAGTGGTGCGGCTGAGCGTGGAGCCATGGCCGTCCGTTCCCCCCAGTGTCCTTAACTCCTCTATGCGCGGCCGGGCGTTCGCGGCCGGTGCGCTTGGCCCCTGGCGGAGAAACGGCGCCGCTGGCCGGCCTTCGACTGCGCGGGGCCCTAGTTCTCCGGGCGGAAGAGCCGTCCTTCGAGGACGGTCCGATGTCGACCGTGAGGGCGTGCAGATTCCCGGCTTGGAGATCTCGGGCGCGAGACCGGCAGAGAGCGGCGGGAATGAGATTTATGGACGGAGATTGGTTTCTACGCTGGTGGCGATCCCGTCGCCGGTCCGCGAGACATGGACGTCAGGTGGAGCAATGGTGATGGCTTGGCTGCCGCGGATGACCGTTATTTGAATGCGCTCATCGGCAGAAGGGCAGAGCGAGGTAGTTCCGATGCCTTGAGCGTCGAGTGAGATATCGTCGGCCGGGGAATTTTTGACGCAAACATCAAGGTGCACTGTGCCCGAGTAGTCGGGTTGCGCTCGTACCAGTATCTGTTTCGGCGGGCGGGCAGAACCGCAGGAAAGCATCAGAAAAATAGCGAACAGGTGAATTGCGAGAACCAACGGCGCACTCGACGACCGCGTCACAAGAGCTCCAGGGACACTCTGAACTTATAGCACCGGGAATCGGGAAAATCCAGAATCAGGGGAAATGGGCGGGAAAAACCAAGTTTCCTGGCAACGGCGGCTCACGGTGACCAGCCACGGCGGCTCACGGTGACCAGCCGACAAGTGTCGGCGAGAGGTCGCTTGCCGGGAAGACCGGCTGAGTGGAAAAGCTCCAGGCCAGGCGATTGCTCTTCAGCAATCACCGAAGGGTGCGATAGGATACCAGCTGGACGTCCGCTCGCTATTCCACCGGGCCGGAGATGTCACGGATGTTTTCCCGTCAGAGTCCACGGCAGATTTTCTTGTCCGCCATCAGCCTCCTTATTTTAAGCGGTATAGCCACGGGATTTACGATCTACAAGCTGTACGAGAGCGAAACGTGGGTCCGGCATACCTTTCGTGTGCAACTCAATACCCATGAAATTGAAACGAATCTGGCCAAGGCCGGACGTTTGCGCCAGGGGTATCTCAGCACCAACGACCCGAAATATCTGCAGGACCTGGCGCAAACCAGAACCGACGTTTTCGCCGAGCTCCGGGAATTGCGCAGCTTCACGGGCGACAATCGCGACCAGCAACGGCGGTGCGACAGGCTGGAACAAGCGATTGTGGGTCGGCTCGCCGTTATAGAAAAATCCGTCAAGAAACACGGCGAAGGGCCAGATGATGCGGAAGCACAGGTCGCAATGTTGGGGCAGATCCTCAACTGGGCATATGAGACAGAGACCGTCATCGAAGAGATGAACCGCTCCGAAGAGGCGCGAAGAGGCGCTACTCAATCATCGAATCTGGTTCACCTCCAGATTGTTTTTAGCGATTTGCCTGATTCTCGCAGCTACGTTCCTGATTTCGATCTACTTGTTCAAAGAATATTACGGGGTGCTGAACGCCGAGCTGAAGCAGCGCACCAAGGCGGAAGAGAATGCTCAACGATTGACCGTCGAGTTGCTGCGCGCGCAGGACGAAGAACGTAGAAGGATTTCGCGCGAATTGCATGACGGCCTGGGGCAAACCCTGGCCGGGGCGAAAATGCTTGCCGATTCCTTTTTGCGGAGAGCTCCTTCACCCGACGACCTGAATGAATTGACCGCTATTCTGGACGAGGCGGTGAGTGCAACGCGAACCCTTTCGCACCTTTTGTATCCGCCAATGCTGGATGAAATCGGATTTATATCCGCGGCGCGATGGTTTGTGGAAGGGTTTTCAAAAAGGGCGGGTATTGAGGTGACTCATGATATCCCCGAGGAAGGCGGACGATTTTCCGCGGTCATGGAATTGACGATGTTTCGGGTGCTGCAGGAGAGTTTGATGAATGTGCAGAAGCATTCGAAGAGCAAGAAGGCCAATGTAAATCTGAAGATGAATAGCAAGAATGTGCGTCTTACGATCCAGGATTTTGGCGTGGGCTTGCCCCGCGAGAAGCTCAATAACTTTCAAAAGTCGGGAACCGACGTGGGAGTCGGGCTGGCTGGAATGAAACAGCGGGTTCTCGAACAATCCGGATCATTTACCATCGTCTCGGACGAGCGAGGCACGGTCATCTCGGTAGTGTTGCCGACCGGCAACCGGACCAGCTGAGCAAAAGGGAACGTGAGTCGGCACTAGTCCATGCGTGTTAGCGTCTGGATCTGTGCTTCAAGAGCTTGGTTGTATTGGCGTTCGATCTGCAATTCGGTTTGCAGTTTCTTGACCAGAAGGTCGAGGCGCGCGATTTCCGCTCGGAATTTCAGGGTATCGACGGATGACGGCGCGGGGCGAGGCGGCGCAAAGGTGTGTTGCGGGGCGTCCGGCGCCGGCCGCGGAACGAAAGCTTCGGCCAGGGCGCGCGGCCAGACGGAGTCGGGAGCTTTTTGCTCAGGACTCGGTGCATACACGGGATTTCTCGGTAGTGCGGGCACGGCGGCCGGAGACGGAGCAAAAAGGCTGCTGAGGGATGCGGGAGGGGTGAAGCCGGCTGTCGGGCGCGCTCCGTTGTGTTCAATGGCTGGTTGCGGTGCAGCACCTTTGGGTTCCAGCAGGCTCTTTACGCGGCCGATCAATTCTTGCGGCTGAAACGGTTTACGTATTAATTCGTCGGCGTGAACAGACACGGCTTTGTCGGCAACGCTTTTGTTCACGACTCCGGACATTAAAACGACCGGCGTGTTTCCGAATTCCGGATGGTTCTTGATCTGGCTGCAGACGGAGTAGCCGTCCTGATCGGGCATAATGACGTCGGTGATGACGATGTCCGGGCGGTTTTGCTCGAACTGCGCGAGAGCCGAGGCGGCGTCGGCGCAGGCAATCACGGTGATGTTTTCGCGGCGGAACGCAATTTTGATGACTTCGCGCATGGTGGCGCTGTCATCGATGAAATAGACGGTGGGAACTTTTTTGGCGACCGTTTCCGTCAACAGGGGGATGGGCATTCCTTCGCTCATAACGCTTCCTTGTCCACCAAGTCGCGAGCGGATTCGTCATATTCGCGCATGGCATCGAGCATTAGGTCCGTGGCCGAGCGCAGAACGGTGCGTTGCGCTGAAGTTGTGCCGTAAACAAATTTGTAGATGCCGGCGCCGCCGTGGACGCAGCTTTTGAGAATGTGGATGACGGCTTCGTCGCCAAAATAACTTCCGCATTCGGCGTGGGTAATTTCGCCGGCGTCGAAAAAAAGAATGCCGTCGGTTTCGCCGGCGTTGATGTGCAGCGTGCCGGTCTGATGCGCGTGGCCGAGCATCTGCATTACGCCCGGCAAATCGTGGTGGGTAAGGCTGCCGCTGAGGCTGGTGTCGGCTTGCGCGAGCATTTGCGTGGGCTGAAAACCTTCCGCTTTGCTGATGATGATCTGCTTCACGTGTGAAGCGATTACCGCGGGAGCGCGATGACGATCGATATAGTCGTCACAGCCAGCCTGAAACGCCTCCATGAGCGCGCGCTGCGAGCCGTCACCGAGTGCCACGATAGGAAGACTGGCGTTTTTGGGATCGGCGTGAATGATTTTGGCGATCTCGTGAGCGTTCATTTCCCGCATTTGTGTGGAGCAGAGAATGATGTTGGGCATGTCATATTCGATGGTCGTGAGAGCGAATGCGCCTTGGGTGCTGGAGATAACTTCAAAGCCTTCGCGCTTCAGCGCGTCGCTGAGACGCTTGGCGAAATAGACATTGCTGTCAATGAGCAGGATTTTGGCAGGACGGCCGGCGATAATCATTGCACCGCCTCCTGCGTTTCCAGGAGATTTTCTGCCGGCGGCAAGGCATCGGGCCCCGGAGTGAGCGCGTCGAGATTCAAGACTTCGATTACGTCGCCTGAATAGGAAATCCATCCCGCTACGTGCGGGGCGTCGGATTCGCCGGCGGGAGTAATTTCGGCGTTGATAAGTTCGCATTCGCCGGTGACTGGCAGGGCCATCCATTCAGACGCGGGCCCGTAGTGGCGCACGGCGATTAGATAAAAGCGGCGCGACGTGAGCCGCTTGCCAAGCAGTTTTTCGGCAACGTCGCAAACCGGAACGATGCGGCCCCGGCGCAGGATGACTCCTTCGATTTTTGGTGTTTTGTGCGGAAAGCGGAAGATGCGGCTGGGAGCTACCAGCTCGGCGATGTGTTTTGCCGGGACCGCAAAACGGCGTTCCCCGAGACGCAGAAGTACAAAGGATTGCAGATCCAGTTCAATGGTGAGCGTCATTCTTGCGCTCCCGTTGCTGACTGCTCTGTCGCTGCGGCGACGGAAGCGAATACAGCAGCGTCGAGCTGCGCGATTTCCTCGCTGGTAAGAAAGCCTTCTGGTTTGACCACCGGGACAACGGACTGGTCCAGCGCCGTAAGGCCGCGATACCACTGACGTTCTTCATGGCAGAATGCCCGCGGCAGAGCTTGCAGGTGAGTCATCGTCGACATTTTCTCGATACCATCAATCAGCAGAACTGTGCGTGTTTTGCGAAGTACAAAAACAAGCGCCGCCGGCGTGATGGGCAAGCCGAAATGCAGGGCGCCGTTTACGACGTAGAGCATTTCGTTGTTGCGAAGAACAGAGTGGCGTACCTTTGGCAATCCGGGCGCGGAGATTTCTGTTGCCGAACCCGCGAAACTATCCACGCTGCGAACTTCCTGCACGGACGCGGAGGAAATCGCAAGAAGTTGGCCGCCCGCGCGAAACAGAATGATCTGTTCGGTGCGCACCGATTTGGCTTTCGTTGGAGGAGCCAGGCGCATTAACGGGCCCCCACTGGTGTTACTTTGGTGATGCTGAGGACGCGTTTTTCGATTGCCGGATAAATGTCGTCGATGCCGAGAACTTGATCGACTGCCCCGAGTTTGATGGCTTCGGCGGGCATTCCAAAGATTACGGAAGTGGCTTCATCTTGTGCGAGAACGAATCCCCCCGCATTTTTTATGGCTTTGGCGCCAAGAGCGCCGTCTGCGCCCATCCCCGTGAGAACGGCGCCGATACTCATGGCGCCGGCGTAGGCCGCAACCGATTCCATGGTGATGTCGATATTGGGGAGGTAGCCGTTTACGCGGCCGCTGGAGCCATCGAGTTGTATGCGGCCTGTTGGCGTGACGCGCAAATGTTGTCCACCCGGGCAAATATAGAATGTGCCGGGCTGCAGCGCTTCGTTCGCTTCCGCTTCTTTTACGCGCGCGCCGGTGAATTCAGCGAGCTGCGCCGCATATTGGGTGGTGAATGCCGCAGGCATATGCTGCACCAGGATGACGGCGGCAGGAAAGTCCCGCGTGAAACCGGGAGCGAGGCGCATTACGGTTGCGGGTCCGCCGGTGGAGGCGGCTAGAACGACAACCGGAAACCGTTGATCGAGTCCCGAGCTGGCCGCCGGGCGAGTGGTGATGGGAGCTGCAGGGTGACGCGCCGGCGTGTTGGTATTTTGCAAAGTCGATGCCAGACGAGATGCCGTGCGCACAACGCGAACTTTGGCGGCCATGCGAACTTTGCGCAGCAGGTCTTCGCGCACGCTCTGCATGTCGAGATCGATACCGCTCGAAGGCTTCGCGACGAATTCAATGGCGCCGAGTTCCAGCGCCTTTAACGTGCCGGAAGCGCCTTCACGCGATTCCGAACTGACGATCACGATGGGCCGCGGATTGGTGGTCATGATCTCGGCGGTAGCCTGCAGACCGTCCACGTGCGGCATGTTGATGTCCATGGTGATGACGTCGGGTTTGAGCGATTCGGCGAGGGCCACGGCTTCGCGACCGTCTTTGGCTTGGCCGACAACCACCAGCTGTTCATCAGCGTTGAAAATGGTTTCCAGCACCTTGCGCATGAAGGTGGAATCGTCGACGACGAGCACTCGGAATTTCTTGATCGGGGTCCCCATGCTCGCTTATGAAACCGGCACTAGGTGACGTGCCGCCTCCGTTCCCATGAGTTGTTCGACAGCGGCAATAAGCTGGTCTTCCTGTACCGGTTTTGTGAGAAATGCCGTTGCGCCTTCTTTGATGGCGCGATCGCGATGCTTGGCGCCTGCTCGTGAGGTGACAACCATAACTGGAATGCGGCGCGTTGCCTGGTTTTGCCGCAACTGCACCATAAGTTCGTAGCCGGTCATCCGCGGCATTTCGAGGTCGGTAATGACGAGGTGGCAGCCGTGTTGGGCGACCAGCTCGGCGGCTTCCAGACCATCGGCGGCGAGTTTTACGCGATAGCCATTTTTCTCAAGCATGCGTCCGACGAATTTGCGAACGCTGATGGAGTCGTCAGCGACCACAATGACGCGCTCTTGTTCGACGCGGTCGATGGCCGCAGTGGGAATTGTGCCTTGGGCGACGGCCGTTGAACCGGGGGCAAAGATACGAGCGGCAGAAGCGCTGGCCTGGATGGAGCGGCGTTCGTTGGGCTCGGTGGCAACCATGCGGTTCAGGTCAATGAGCAGGATCAGGCTGCCGTCGGGCGCGATGGTGGTGCCCGGGAAAAGCTTTACACGGCGGAGATATTCGCCGAGATTCTTGATGACGATTTCGTCCTTGCCGAGAACTTCCTCGACAACCAGGCCGATCTGGCGATTGCCGGTGTTGGCGACAACCATGTGGAAGTAGCCGTTAACCGATTCAAGCGGGGCAAGGCCAAGATAAGAGTCAAGGCGCACGACCTCGGTGACTACGTCGCGAACCTTGGTGAGAAGTTTTCCGCCCACATCTTCAATTTCATCAGCGCGGATACGGCGAATCTCTTCTACGACTGCGAGCGGCAGCGCGTAGCTGGTGCCGCCGCAACGCACAAAGAGCGCGGGCGAGATAATGAGCGTCAGGGGCACTTTGAGAGTGAACTTCGTGCCTTGTCCGGTGGTGCTTTGAATTTCGATTTCGCCGTTGAGGGAATTCAGGTTGGCGCGGACTACGTCTAGGCCAACGCCCCGGCCAGCCAGCTCGGTTTTGGAAGACGCCGTAGAAAATCCCGGATGGAAAAGCATTTCCCGCAGGTCGCGCTCGGTGAGGCGAACAGCGGTTTCGTAGGAAACCAAGCCACGCTCGATGGCGCTTTGCTTTACGCGTTCATAGTCGATACCGCGGCCGTCGTCTTCCACTTCGATATAGATGTGGTTGCCGCGATGGTACGCGCGCAGGGACACTTTGCCGGTTTCTGGTTTTCCGTCGGCGATGCGCTGTTCTGAACGCTCGATACCGTGCGCCACGGAATTGCGGACAAGGTGAACCAGGGGATCGGAGATTTGTTGAATGATGTTGTTGTCAAGCTCCGTTTCGCTTCCAGAAAGGTCGAGATCTACAATCTTGTCGGCAGATTTGGCAGCATCACGCACGGCGCGAGACAAACGCGAATAAAGAGTGCCGATTGGGACCATGCGGGCGGCGGTGAATTCGTCCTGCAGGTGGTGTGCGAGCTTGGTGAATTCGTCAATGTCGCCTTCGACGCGATTGACGTAGCCCTGTAGTTGTGTGAGGACTTCGTTTACGTCAGCGGAAATTTCGGCCATGGAGCGCGACAAGATATTGAAGTCGTCGTAGCGGTCCATTTCCAGTTCGCTGAACTCGGACCAGAACGAGGTGTCGCCCGCGGCGGCGCTGGCCAGCATTTGCGGCGCTGCCGGCGAATTCCAGCTGGTGGCATTGCGCGTCGTGCTAACCCGGTTGAATTCGTATTTTTCCTGAAACTCTGAGACTTTTCCCTGCAGGCGTTCCTTGGAAAAGCCGAGCGTATCAATCAATTTTTCAAGCTCGGTCACCCGGCCAACCATGCGGGTGCGGTTGATGACCAGCTCGCCGACCGTGTTCATCATGCGGTCGAGGCGCTCGAGAGCGATGCGCACGGATTTAGCGGCGTGACCTGCAGCCACCGCGGGTTTCGCGATTTTTGCTGCAGTCGCCGATTTCTGCGGTTCCAGGCGCTCTTCAGACAAGCCCTGGGCTCCTGCCTGGGCCGCGCCCTCGGCTGTGAATGCTTCTGCTTCTTCCGCGTCGAGCGGAGCAAACTCGGCGATGCGGCCGAGCAGGGAATCAACGCCTTCGCGCATTTCCGATTCGTCTGCCCACTGGTGATGCAGGGTCTTTTTCAATACGTCGACCGATTCCAGGCAAATATCGACGACCGCGGGCGAAGGTTCGATTTCTCCATCGCGCAAGCGGCCGATCAAGTCCTCCACGCGGTGCGCGATGGCCCCGAGACGGCGCAGTCCAACCTGCGCTGCAGAGCCTTTCACAGTGTGAATCGCCCGGAAGAGTTTGTTAATCTCTTCCGGATTGTTGTTGCCTTCCAGTGAAATCAGGCAATCGCTGACAATTTGTAAATGCTCTTCCGCTTCGGGTTGGAAGAATTCGAGGATTTCCGGGCCGACTTCATCGTCAACCGGCAGGGCGTCAAAGTAGGAACCGGTTGCGCCGGCAATGGCATTTTCTTGCGCCACTTGCTGCGCCTGAGGCAAGGAGCTTTGCTGAGAATAGTTGAGCGGCGGCTGTTCGACAGGAAAGGCAAAACGATAGCGTTCTTTGAATGAAGCAATATCATCCATGCTTTCTTTGCCGGTATCGCTGATTTCGAGCAGATCTGTTTCCAGGAGAGAAATTCCATCCGAAAGGAATTCCGTCAGCGGCCCGTGCAGATCGTCGCCCAGGGGTGCGTTTAAGGCGTATTGAAAGACGTGGGCCAGCTTGCCGGCAACCTCTGAGAATCTGGGAAAGTCGTAACTTGCCGAAGTCCCGCTGAGGGTATGCGCGGCGATGTACAGCCGCTCCATATCTTCGCGGCGCGGCGCGACCTCTTGCAGCACGCTGACGTATTCCCGCAGGTACTGCAGGTGCTCCGAGGCTTCCTGGAGGAAGAGTTCGACGGCTTCGTGGTCTTGCATGTTCACGCGCGTCCCTCCGCGACGAGTTCGGGCTTTTGCAGTTCTTCGGCGGTTGGCTTCCGGTAGAGAATGCAATCGTTCAACACGATTGCCTGGAATTTGACCGGCATCTTGGAAATGGACTCCGAGTGGCCTAGAAAAAGATAGCCGCCCGGCTCCAGCGTGTCGTAGAAACGCTGAACCAAGGCCCGCCGGCGTTCTTCTGAGAAATAAATCAGCACGTTCATGCAGAAAATCAGGTCCATGCGCCCGACGTAAACAGCGGAAGCCAGATTGATCTGCGCGAACGTCACCATCTTGCGAATTCGGGGTTTCACTTGGTAACCCCCGTCGACCTGCGAAAAATGAGCGGCAAGCTGGCTTTCATTGACGCTGCCAATGCTGCGTCCCGCATAGATCCCACGCTCGGCTTGTCGGAGAGCTTGCCGGCCAACATCGGTGGCCAGAATTTCAACATTCCAGGCATCCGAGAACGTACGCGAATCGGCAATCGTAATCGCAACAGAATAGGGTTCTTCTCCGGTGGAGCAGCCCGCGCTCCAAATCCGCAGAGTGCGCGGATTGTTCCAGAACTTTTTTACATGCAGTTCCGGCAAAACCCGCTTTTCAAATGTTTCGTAGACGGCGGGATACCGAAAGAAACTTGTTTCCTGGGTCAGCAGCCGTTCCAGAAACGCTTCGTATTCGACATTTGACTTCTGCACAGCGCGCAGCAAGTCAGTGCCGCGTTCGTAACCCTTTTCGCGCAGGTGTTCAAGCACGCGGCCTCGGATGAATCGGTCGCGCGATTCGTCAAAGTGAATGCCTGTCCGCTCTTCAATCAGCATGCGGATCTCGCTCAACTCGTGTTCGCTCAGCCCGTGCACTGGTCCCCGGCCTTCACTCATGTGGTCTCGTTATGCGAGTTCAATCTTGGCGTGCTGCCAAACTTCCGTTTAACAACAGATAAAAGATGGTCTAGCGCAAAGCTGCAACGGGAATTTGCCGTTCCACTTCTTCGCGCCCGGATCCGTTGCTGACTGTTTTTTGCGAAGCGCGGAACTGCGCCAAAGCTTCGTTTAGCTGGTCGGAAAGTTTGACCAGCTGGCTCACTGTGGCCACGGTGCCGCGTGTTCCTTGCGACGTCTGGCGCGTGATGGATGAAATGATTTGCATGGCGTGGGCCACGCCTTCGGTGCCGCGCACCTGCTGTTTGGAAGCCAGCGAGATCTCCTGGACGAGTTCGGCGGATTGCCGCACAACGTTGGAAATCGCATCAAGCGCGCGTCCTGCTTGATCGGCCAGCGTTGCGCCGCTTTCGACTTCCTTGGTTCCTTCTTCCATGACGACAACGGCTTCGTTGGTCTCGGCCTGAATGGCCTTAATGAGCGCCGCGATGTCTTTTGTGGCGCTGCGGCTGTGTTCGGCAAGTTTGCGAACTTCGTCGGCGACGACCGCGAAACCGCGGCCCGCTTCACCGGCACGCGCTGCTTCGATGGCGGCGTTGAGCGCGAGCAGGTTGGTCTGCTCGGTGATGTCGTTGATGACGTTGATAATTTCCGAAATTTCAAGGGAGCGATCGCCGAGCGACTTGATTTTTTTCGCGGTGGCTTGCACGGAAGCGCGAATGCGCTGCATGCCTTCAAGCGTATCGCGTACCGCGCGGTTGCCCTGTTCGGCCGCATCCAGAGCGCGGCGCGCAGCTTCGGCGCTGGCTTCGGCGTTGTTGGAGACCTGTTTCATGGAGACGGTGAGTTCCTCCACGGCGCTGGAGGTATTGGTGATTTCCTGATCCTGCTGCGTGGCGCCCGCCTGCATTTCATCGGCGGCCACGAGAATGTTGTTGGAGCAGGCAGTGACTTCCATGGCTGCTTTGCGAACGCGTTCGAGGACCTTGGTGAAGTTGTCGAGCATATAGTTCACGGAGTCTGTAACGTTGCCCAGCGCGTCGTTGGTGACTTTGCCGCGGAGCGAGAGTTCACCGCGCGCGACCTGATTAATGACGCTGAGCAAATCGGTGATGCTGCGCTGCAGCGCGTCGCTGGATTCCTGATTGCTCGTGGCTTTTGAAACTTTCGCAACGGCGCGATTCAGATTGTCCGCGATGTAACCCAGCTCGTCGCTGGAGCTGACTTCCGCGCGTGCGCGAGGATCGCCGGCCGCCAGGCGCTCGGAGAATTCGGCGAGTTCCTGCACCGGCTTTAACAGTGCGCCGCCCAGACGCCAGGCGATAAACACGCCCATGCCCAGAGCGAGCACCACCGCGAGCAGCACCGCGCCGCTTGCGCCGCTTGGCAACGCGCCAAAGTCAAAAATAGATGCGCCGCCCGATTGGCGACCCGCGCTGTAGGCGAGCAGCAAGACGGCGAAAAGGGCTATGCCGTTTGCAATCACCAGCGTCCAGATTGTGGAACTCAATCGCGATTTCATGCCATCCTCCAAAACTCGATTCAACGAAGCGTGCCGTCGCCGGCAACGACTTCAGAAAACTTTTAGATGCTGGGGCCCGGGAACGCTTCAAGCAGCAGGCGCAAGTCAATCACCAGCGCCAGCCGGTCGTCGTGACGCAGCATACCGATGCAGTGCGGAACGTTTTCCGGCGCCTGCTCCAGAATGTCTTCCGAACTGACGGAATAGGTACCAATCACTTCGTCCGAGGCAATTCCAATTCGGATGTCTTCGTGATGACCGCCGCCGCGCAGGGAAGCGACAACTACATGTTTTGGCAGCAGGCCCGCGCGGCGACCTTCGGTCATCGCAATATCGACTAGCGGCACGATGGATCCGCGTAAATTAAAAATACCCAATAGGTAAGCAGGGGCCAGCGGCAGGCGCGTAAGCACGGGCCATTCCAGCACTTCTTCGACGTCCAGAACCGGCAAACAAAAACGCTCGCGGCCGCTGCGGAAGACGCAGTATTGCGTTTCGGGTGCTTCGTCTTCCTCTGGTCCAAGCGCTTCGAGCAAATCGCCGGTGTCGGCGTCTGCGGGCAGCGGCTCGAGATGAAAGTCTTCGTTCATCATTTAGTTTCCATAAAAACCAAAAATAAAAAGTCCTACGCGAAGCGGCGAACCGCGCGCAAAAGGTCCTCGCGCGTAAAGGGCTTGGTCACGTATCCGTCGGCGCCTTGCTGCTCGCCCCAATACTTGTCACTGGCCGTGTCCTTCGATGTGACCAGAATGATCGGAATACCGTTGTATTCGTCGCTCGCTTTTAAGTCACGGCAGACTTGAAAACCATTGCGCTCTGGCATGACCACATCAAGCAAGATCAGGCTGGGATGCTCCTGCGCGATGGCTTTTTCAACCAGACGAGGATCGTTAATACCAACCGGGGAGTATCCCTCGCGTTCGAGCAGGTTTTGCATGAGCTTTACCTGCGCGGGCGAATCGTCAACGATCAAGACCTTTTTAAGCACAGCGGTCATAGCCACCTACTTATCCAGGAAGCAAAGGTGCACGTTTACAGCCAGTTTGGGGCCGTGCCGAAGAGAACTCGAGGTATTGCTAAGACCTGTAGTTTGAGCGTGTTGCTGATTTGGCGACGATTTCAGCGCCGCTGCCCGGAAGGTGTGGATGTCTCTTCTGTCTCAGCTTGAGATGCAGTCTCAGCGTCCCGCATCTCGGAAGCCAGAGATGAGAAACGCTGCATGATTTCGTTGATGCGCAGCGACATGTTGTGAATGGTTTTGATCTGCGCCAGGGACTGGGTGGAGAGCTGGCCGGGCTCGAGCAAAAGAAGTTCGGCGTTGCCGAGAGCCGAGGTCAAGGCGTTGCTGACGCTGTGCTTCATTTCCAGCATGTAGCGTCCCAAGGTGGCGTACCGTTCATTTTGTGCTGCGTTGCGTTCTGCTTGCCGAGCGAGGCGGACTGCTTCGGCGCGTTTTAAGGATTCGCCTGCGACCAGCAACAAGGTCTGGGCCCAGTCCTCGCGCAATGGGACGTGAACGAGACGCGGATAGCGTGAGCGCAGTTGACCTAGTTCTCGGGAGTCGGGCGGAACGCACAAAATCAAAGCGGCGGCGGAATCCATGGAGCGCAATACACCGGAGAGCTTCCCGTCTTCAACGGGCCCGACAACGACGAGATCATGGGCGCGGGAATTGTTATTTGTCCAAAGCTCACTGCTCAAGACTGTGACCGCGGGGGCGTGGCGTTCGGCTTGCCAACAAGCGCTCAAAAGCCGGGCAAATTCCGATTCGTCGGTGAGAATCAGTACATTGGCGTGTCGCAAAGAGGGGCCGCTCCCAAGAAATTGATCCGGCACTGCCGGTGATTTGTGATTTCCTTACAGTTTCTCTGCTTCATCGAGCGCCGAGAGCAAGCGCTTTGTGCTGATTCCAAGATTCACTGCCGCTTCGGTATCTTTGGCCTGTTTAGCCACGTCCACGCGCTCCTGCAAACGGGACACCTCGATACGCGCCACCGACAGGGCTTTGTCGAGGCCGCTGATATTCCCGCTTTCCTTTGCGGTTTCCGTTGCCGAGGTAACCAGCGCGCGTGCGACAACCGCGCGGCGAAGATCTTCTGCCGAAGGGCCGTCTTCACTCACGAATGCGGTTACTTCCCAGGAAGACATCAGGATGCGGGCACTGCCAATTTTCACGGTGGTCATCGAACGTCCGCGGGTCGGAGGCGTGGCGATGAGTTGTTCCCATATTTTGTCGAGGCAGGATTCGAAGTCGAGAGTGCCCACCGGTTCGTTGTCAGACGCAGTTTTCTTGCCTTTCCGGTCGTCGGCCTGGGGATCCGTCTTTCCTGTATCGTTCAGGCTTTTGACAGGGCGATTCCCTTCGTCCTGTGAGGTTTTTGACGGGGGCGTGTCGACGCTCTTGCCCGTGGCCTTCTCGAGCGCGCGATCAATATCCGTGCGCAGGCCAAGCAACTTCTCAAACGCCTGGCTGACGGAACGTTCGGTGTAGTCTTTCTGAAAGGGCTGCTTCCACTCGTCCGCGATTTCCCGAACTTTGGGCATCGGTTCGGCCGACGAAAGTCCCAGATGGTGGCAATCCACGACGCGAACGCCAGCAGATTCAAGCTGGCTGATGCCCGATCGGATGGCGATCAAGTCCGCGTGCATCAATTCAATAAGGGTGCGGCGCAACAGAAAATTGAAGCGAATAAACGTGAGGAGCGCGGAAGGGTCGTAAAACATTCCTCCGGCCGTTTCTTTTACCTTGCGGCCTTGCTCAATAAAATTGGTTTTAAGAATTTCGCGCAAACTGCGGAAGCCGCGAATAGCCTCGATCATTTCTTCAAGCGGCGCGCACCAGGAAAGGGTAGCGGGCTGCACTTCGCCAAAAACCGGCTTTAATACCTGGGCTACGTCGGCGGGTTCAATCTGCTTGTGGTAAATCTTGGCCGGGGCGCACAAGGCGAAATATTGCACCAGCAAGAAGTCCACCTTGTCGCGGTCCATCGTGGTTTTTGACGGTTTCCGCAGATGGCGCTGGATCAGAGCGCAAAGGCTGGTCTCATTCGCGTTCAGTGTCGTCATCTGCAAGAGATGGCGCAGCTGATAGACGAGGACTCGCTGATCGAGACTGTCCAGCCAGGAGTGTACCTGGCTGAAGAGCGCGGTATCGGCCTGTTCAGGCAGATTTCGCTTTTCAGGAGGGAAAGGAATCTCTACTTCAAGCTGTTTGGCCAGCGCCAGGTAAATGGGAAAAACAGCGCGGGCTTCTTCCCACTGGGCCTTTCGCGGAGGTTCGCTCTGTGTCGGAGCTGGAATGCTCAAGGTTGTAAATTTGCTCACTGTTGTGTCACCCACGCGCATGGGCCATTCAGAAATCGAACAGCCACTGCTTTGCGCCCTTCGTGATACTGCACAGCAACCACGATCGCCTCCGCCGCGCATCCCTTGCGTTCAGCTTCGAGCCGAACGTGATCAGCAAACTCCAGCGGAAGCGTTGAAACAAAAATGACATTTTCCTGCGCGCTGTATTCTATAAACGTCGATTCACGGAGCATGGAATTCCCTGGTCTTAACGCAGTCACCTGTACGGAGAGGTGGTTCGCTTGTGTGCCGGGAAAGAATTTTGCCAGCTGTTCGGCGCAATATTCAGTTCCGGTGGTAACCGCCGCGTCGTCGAAACGTTGCACTTAGCCTCTCGATACTTCCTGACGGCCCGGTCGCTTGCCGTGCTGGGCGCTGAGATACACACCCGTCAAGCACAGGGCAAGGTGAGCCGCGGAGTAGAGTTGCACGCCGCGCACCAAAAGGGGACGCCAGCGAGCGCTCTAGAAGCTAATGAAACGATGGGGGTTAGAAATACGGGCGGAGCCTCGGGCGGTGCGTTCGTCTCACGCTGAAACGTGTTTGTCTCAGTGTCGCGCGCCCGGCAGGCGCTTTTGCAGCGATGGCTGAGACAAGACTTGGCTAGGCTGTGGCGCTCTCGCTCTCGGCATCCTCGGTTCCCGGGGAATTGCCAACCAGAATGTGGTAACGCTTCAGCTTGCGATAGAGCGTGGCGCGGCTGATACCCAGCATTTTGCCCGCGAGAGCTTTGTCGCCATTGGCTTGTTCAAAGACCCGCAAAATGGTCATGCGCTCCATGTCCGCCAGGGCGGTCGTAGAAACCGCGGCGGCGTCTGCGGCGGCAACGGAGGTGCCGCCGGAGTGTTCACTGCGGATGGCCGGCGGCAAGTCCGCCACGTCGATGAGTTGGTGATCGCCAAGGGTTACGGCGCGGGCGATGCAATTTTCCAGTTCCCGGATATTTCCCGGCCATTCGTAATGCAGAAGGCTCTTCATTGCCGCCGGAGTCACCTGCATATGGGCTCCGGCCGCGTATTTGTCAAGGAAATGATGAACGAGCATGGGGATATCCGAGCGGCGGTCGTGCAGGGAAGGCAAGTGCACGGTGACCACGTTCAGCCTGAAGTAGAGATCCTTGCGGAAGGTTCCGGCGCGATATGCTGATTCCAGATCGCGGTTGGTTGCGGCGATCACGCGGACATCTATATTGATTTTCACATTGCTGCCAACGGGGCGAATTTCTTTTTCCTGCAATACGCGAAGCAACTTCGCCTGCATTTCAAGGGGCAGTTCACCAATTTCATCGAGAAAGATGGTCCCCCCATTGGCGGCCTGAAACAGCCCCGCTTTGGTTTTCATGGCCCCGGTGAATGCGCCTTTCTCATAACCAAACAGTTCGCTTTCCATCAAGGTCGGAACCAGGGACCCGCAATCCACGGCAACAAACGGCGTTTGCGCCATCGAGCCCCTGAAGTGAATCGCGCGCGCAGCAAGTTCTTTGCCTGTGCCGCTTTCCCCTGAAATCAGAACGGGCGTGCGGGTGTCCTTCAGACGCGAGATCATCCGCAAAACGTCCTGGATGTTCGCCGAGGCTCCGACAATTCCGTCCAAGCTTTCTTCGGTGGTGACCCGCTCGCGCAAAAACGCGTTCTCGGTTACCAGACGGACTTTCTCTACCATGCGCTGCAGAAGCAAACGCATCTTTTCCACGCGAAACGGCTTCTCAATGTAGTCATAGGCGCCGAGCTTCATGGCATCGACGGCGGACTCGATCGACCCGTGACCGGTCATGATGGCCACTTCGGTGCGCGGCAGCTGGGACTTGATCTGCTTCAGCAGGTCCACTCCGGACTGCGTCGGCAGCTTCAGATCGGTCAACACCAGCTCTGGCGCCTCCGATTCCAGCTTGGCCAGCGCTGTTTCGGCGTTCTCGGCCTCGGTGCAGGAGAACCCCAGCGATGCGCCGATGGTCATGCACAGCCGGCGAATGCTTTGCTCGTCGTCTACAATTAATAGTCGCGCTTTCAGATCGTCGCTCATGGCTTCCCGAAGGTTTTCTCCACAATGGAAATCAGTTGCTGAACTCGAAAAGGCTTTTCAATGCAGGGCGTACCGCTTTGCGCCAACAGCGCTTGCGTCTCTCCGTTGGCGGTATCGCCACTGATTAGAATGATGCGGCTGGCCAACTCCGGCCGATTCTTCTGAATCCAGGAGTGCACTTCGGCACCGTTGACGGCTCCGGGCATTCGAATATCGCTGATAACGCCAGCATATCGTCCCTCGCGCAGCCGCTCGATTCCTTCAGCGCCGGACGCTGCGTTTTCCACGGCATATCCCTTGCGCTGCAAGGCCGCGCGCAAAAACGCAATCACCGAAGGCTCGTCCTCAATGACCAGGATTGGTCCACCGCTCCACAATGCCGCCTGCATGCTCATCCTCCGGCTTCCGTCGCCGAGAGCGCTGCGCCTTGGGCAGCAATCGGGATCTTCACCACAAACGTACTCCCACCGTCCGGTGAATTATTCCAGCATTGAATCTCCCCGCCATGCGCGCGGACAATGCCGTAACAAATGCTCAGGCCAAGACCCGTGCCTTTTCCGGCCTGCTTGGTCGTGTAAAACGGATCAAAGATGCGCTGGGGATCGGCGATTCCTGTCCCGTTGTCACTGACGGCCACTTCAATCGACTCCCCGATACGCTGGGTACGAATGGAAATCTGGCCGCGCCGCCCCGATTCCTGTACGGCGTCATAGGCATTGTTCAAAATATTCAGAAATACCTGTTGCAACTGCTGCGAATCGCCCAAGGCTGGCGCCAGCGCTTCATCAAATTCTTCGATCACTTCCACGCCGTGGCTCGCAAAGTCGTAGCTGCGCAGCTTGATCGTCTGCCGCAGGACACTATTCACTTGCACTAATTCGCGTTGTACCGGCCGCTGTCGCGCAAAACTCAAAAGATCCTGCACGATATATTTCGTCCGCTGGGTCTCCTGCAAAATAATCTGCAAGTCTTCGCGAGCAGACGCCGGAATTTCCGGATTCTCCAGCAATAGATCCGTAAATCCCAAAATTGCCGCAAGCGGATTGTTCACTTCATGCGCTACACCGGACACCAGCCGTCCAATTGTCGCCATTCTCTCGCTGTGCGCCAGATTCGCCTGCATCAGGGCGGCGTCCGTGATGTCGGTCATCACCACAACGACGTTGTTCACGGTTTTCTGTTCATCACGCATCGGGCTCAAGCTGATCGAAAAATGCCCCATTGAGCCGTCGCTGCGCCGCACCCGCAATTCCACGTTTTCCACTTGATGCCCTTGTGCGGTGGTGTCCAGCGCCGCTTCGAACTCTTCCGCATGCGACGGTTCGACCCAATCTACCAGGCGGTGTCCGATTAATTCGTCTTCGCGATAACCAGCCTCATAGCAACGTTTGTTGGCATAACTGATGAGTCCGGCGGTATCCAGCACCAGAATCATGCTCTGCGTGGTATTCAGGATTTTCTGGTTGAAATCCCGCTCGCGCTGCAGCTGCGACTGGAACGTTTTTTGTTCCGTCACATCCAGCATCAGTCCGCGAATCTGCATAACCCGTCCGCGCGCGTCGCGTACCGCCGTTATGTTTTGCAGGGTGTGGAGCAGCGTGCCGTCTTTCCGCCGGAGCGTTTCGTCGTAGTTTCGCAGCACACCACGCTCCGATAAGGCCTTCAGGAATCGCTCCCGGGCAGCCGGCGCAGGATAAAGATGCGGACTAACGTCGGCCCGCAGCAATTCCTCGCGCGTTGCATAGCCTAACATCCGCACCATCGCGTCATTCACATCCAGAAATCTTCCATCCGGAGTGGCGAAAAACAATCCTTCCTGGATACTGTCGAACAATTCCCGGTACCGCCGTTCTGCTTCGCGCCGGTCGGTAATATCTTTCAGGACGTGAATGGTCCGCGTGTCGTCTTCGGTCAGTCCTGGAGTGCGCGAAGTGGAAACCAGGAATATTCTCTCCGCTGACGCCGCCACGTACTCTTCGCGCGGCTGTTTGGTGTCGCGACAGAACGGGCAGGGAAGTTCGCTGCCGGTCTCCGCAATTTGCCGCAGACTACTCATTGCTTCTCCCACCAGAGCAGCGGGAGGTACACCGACATGCGATGCCAGCGAACGATTGGTGCGGACGATATTCCATGCGCGATCATGGACCACGATGTAATCGCTGATCGCGTCGATGTCCTCCACCCACTGACGCTTGGAACGCTCCAGTTGCGAAAACCGCCGGAAATTCTCCAGGGAAAGCGCGGCGTGACTGGCTAGCGCGTGCAGCAGCCGCGCATCATCGGCGTCGATGGTTTTGGCGCTTCGCAGTAGGCACAAAACGCCGAGGCGCTCGCCGTCGCTAGCCGCGATAGGCACGAAGATGGCAGAAGCCAGATCAGCGTCATCGCTTAGATCCGCCGAGTTGTCCGCTGGTAATCGCAGTGTGGCAATTTCACCATGGATGGCGCGCGCCTGCGAGATCAACCAGTCCTTGCCCCGTTGAATGTGGGTGCGTGAACTCTCCGGAGCCGAGTACAACTCGGTTTCGCGGTTGCGAAATACCGCCACACCGCCCCAGGCGGCGTTCAACATGCGGGCCGAGCGTTCGGCAAATCGCGAAAGAAATTCAGGAAGGTGGCGGGATTGGGCGGCATCTACGGCCAGCTCCATCAACTCTTCTGCGCGTGCAGAAGGTGAAGCGATCGCGGGCGTTTGAACCGCCAAACGCGGGCGCTGAGGGGGCGAGCTAGCTTTCTTGCCACGCATCGAGGTCGACTCTGCGCGCGTCTCAAATTGACTTCTAGCACGCACGTCAAAGCTACCGGGGAGTCTCAATCTGAGTCAATCGCACAGACCAACGGAGTTGCTGAATTAACCACCCTGTCCGGGGTCGCACGTCTCAGCATGAGACCTTCCCGCAGCTGGCTCACGACCGCTGAGACAAAGGGCGTACGTACCGGCGAAGGCCTCTGGTTTTTCCCAGGGCAAGCTCTAAACCCTTTTTCTTCAATTCCTTGCGCTCGATTCAGCTCTCGGACAGGCGAGGGCCGCGGCCTAGGCTTTCATGGCCCCCTTCGTGCTTTCTCCTCCTTGGGGTAGTTCCCAATCTAGGAGGGGGTAGTGTCGATGAGACCCAGCAAATGGACCAAGATTGTGCTTGCGACAGCGGCTGCATCGGTACTTTGCGGCGCAGCAGCTTTTGGGCAAAGCGGATCCACGGATGAAGGCAAGCGCAAGGTCAAAAGCAAAGTTGCCCCGTCGTATCCAGAACTCGCGCGGCGCATGAACGTTGCCGGCAAAGTCAAAATGGAAGTGGTTATTACGCCGGATGGCAAAGTGAAAAGCATTCGCACCATCGGCGGACATCCGCTGCTTGTCCAGGCTTGCCAGGAAGCTTTGAAAGACTGGAAATTTCTGCCGGCCAATGAAGAGACGACGCAGCTCGTTGAATTTGATTTTCACGGCGCAAATTAGTCGGGGCGTGGTGGGGAACGTAGTGCTCCGGCCAGCGCGGCATACCCCAAGCCGCTGCGCCGGGTTCAGTGGAGGCTTTAGGCAATGACCATCAGCAAGCAGCTCTATGTCGGGTTTGGCGTGATACTCGCCATCCTCCTCGCTCTTTTGTGCGTGAATATTTTTGCCGGATTCAAGGATCGCTCGGCGCGCAGTGACGCCAGCACCGCACTCGACAGCGTTCGCACGGTTGAAGCCGTCCGTTACCAGATCATGGTCAACCGATTGAACATGAACAATTTTCTTCTGAGTGGCGACCCGCGCGATGAGGAAAAAGTAAATCGCGGTTTTCAGGATATGTCGGATATCGTCAAGCGCGGTGAAACGCAGACCAGCAACGAAACCTTGCGTTCCGCTCTGATTCAAATCGAAGGCACAGAATCGAATTGGGCAGACAATTTTGCCAAGCCGCTCCTGGCCAAGCGCCACCAGGTGGATTCCGGCGATGCCACGGTTTCCGATCTACAGATTTTCTATTTGCAGAAGGATCCCGCTTCCTGGTTGACCAAATCTTCGCAAGTGCTTGACCAAACCAATGCCGAAATTACAAGAAACCTGGACGAAACGACCAAGTCAGCGACCCGCGCCAGCAATATCGGCGCCCTGATCAATATCGGCGGAACAATTTTTGCCTTGCTGGTGGGAATTTTTGCCGCGCTGAAGACGGCGAAGTCCATTACCGAGCCGCTCACCCATTTGATTACCGTTGCCCGCGAAATCGGCGACTCCGGCGACTTGGATCAGAACATCGATATTCATCGCAACGACGAAATCGGCGCGCTGGCCACCACATTCAACAACATGGTCTCCTATTTGAAAGAAATGGCCAATGTGTCCATGGCGGTCGCGGAAGGCGATCTGACTGTGGAAGTGATTCCGCGTTCAAAGCGCGACACCCTGGGCAATGCATTTCTGCGTATGTCCCACGGCTTGCAGGAACTCGTTCGAACCACTCGTGATTCCGCCGGACAAGTTTCTGCCGGTTCGAATCAGGTTGCCGGTGCGGCCGATGAATCCGCCAAAGTCAGCGTGCAAGCTTCTTCGGCGATTGAAGAAGTCACCAGCACGATGCACGAGATGAGCATTAACGTGCAGAACGTCGTGAAAAACACGCAGGTACAGGCTTCCAGCGTTGCCGAAACTTCTGCTTCCATCGATCAGATGGTCACCTCAATTCAACGTGTAGCGGATACAGCGAAAGTTCTTCTGGATATCGCCAATCGTTCCCGCGAAGAGGTCGTGACCGGAATTCAGACGATGGAAAAGACCACCGACGGGCTGAATCGCACGAATCAAGCGATTCAATCGTCCGCTGAAATCATCAATATATTGGGCCACCGTGCCGACGACATCGGCAAGATCATCGAAGTTATCGACGACCTTGCTGAACAGACCAACTTGCTGGCATTGAACGCAGCGATCGAAGCCGCCCGCGCCGGAGAGCACGGACTGGGTTTCGCCGTTGTTGCCGACGAAGTCCGCAAACTGGCGGAAAAATCGACGCAATCAACCAAGGAAATTGCCGACCTGATTCAAAGCATCCAGCGCGAAGCGCGGCAGGCCGTTGAAAACATGGAACGCAGCACCCGCATAGTCGAGGAAGGACTCAGCCTCGGCAACGATCTCGGCACCGCGTTACACAAGATTTCCAACGTAGTGACCGAAGTCTACAAATTCTCGCAAGAGATTGGCGCCGCTACGAACGAGCAGTCCGTCGGCTCTGCGCAAATTGCAAAAGCCACGGGCCGCCTGACGGAGATCACACAGGAAATTAATTCGGCGGTCGAGGAACAGGCTTCCGGCGCACAGGCCGTCGTTCGGGCCATGGATAAGATGCGCGAACTTGTACAGCAGTCGGCGTCGAGTTCTACGGAGCTTTCCGCCGCCGCCGAGCAGATGCTTAAACTTTCTCGCAACCTGCTCGACAGCATGGACCGTTTTGTCCTGGATCGTTCGTCGCAAAACCGCGGTCATCGCAGCGATGGCAGCAGCCGCCAGCGCCGCTCGAAAGAGTCGTTTCAAGAACGCGAACTGGAATACGCGGACGCCCGTTCGTAAGGACCCGGAGACCCTGCAATGGAAAAGGATTTACAGATAGTTGGTTTCCGGATCGGAAACGAAATGTACGGCGTGCGCATCGGGTCCGTGCGGGAAATTGTCCGTGTTCCTGAAATCACCAGTGTCCCCAGCGCGCCGGACATGATTGAAGGCGTCATCAATTTGCGCGGGAAGATCATTCCGGTGATGGACTTGCGGAAGCGATTTGGCCTGACGGAAATTGTGCAGGACAAGCGCAACCGCATTCTGGTCGTCGAGCTCGATGGCAAACTGATCGGCCTCATTGTCAACGCCGCGTCTGAAGTCTTGAAGATTCCTCCATCGGACATTGAAGCGCCTGGTTCGGTTTTTGCCGAAGGCGAATCCAGCTACGTGACCGGAGTCGGAAAACTCAAAGGCCGCCTGGTTATTTTGTTGGACATTAACAAGCTCTTGCACCGCCCGGAGTACAAACGACTCGAGGAGGCCGCGGAAACCGTAGCTCTGGCTAAGTAAGCTGTTTCCTGCTAGTCGAGGAGGTAAGCCAACGGACCGTCGCACGCATCCACTATGGGAACGATAACCGCTCAGGTGCAACTAACCGAACCAGAGCTAAAACTTCTGCAGACGCTTGTCTATCAGGAATGCGGCATGTTCTTTGATGAGCGCCGCTCGCACTTTTTGAAAGATCGCTTGCAACGCCGGCTGAAGGCGGTGCAGCTCGATTCTTTCTACGCCTACTACCGGTTGCTCACCAGCCGCGAAGGACGCGCAGAACTGGCCCTGCTGCTGGAAAACCTTACGGTCAATGAAACCAGTTTTTTCCGCAACAAGCCACAACTCGACCTTTTGCAAAAGAATGTTCTAGAGGATCTCCTCCACAGGAAACAGGAACGCCGCGACTATAGCCTTCGTATCTGGAGCGCCGGTTGTTCGGCGGGGCAAGAACCGTATTCTGTCGCAATTCTCGTGGCCGATGCGTTGGCCTACTACTATTTACGCAATCCGCTTCCGTTTGAAATGCCTTCGCCGAAGCCGTTGATTCCCCCTCCCTGGAAACTGGAGATCGTGGCTTCTGACATCAGTTATGCCAGCCTGCGCACGGGACAAGAAGGCATCTACAACGAAACGCAGATGGAACCCGTCGATTACACGACGCGGCTGCGCTATTTTGAAAAGACCAGCGACAAGTACGCCATAAAAAAACAGCTCAAGGATTTGGTGCAGTTTGACTTTCACAATCTAAAGACAGAATTCTTGCCGCGCCGCAATGACATGATTCTTTGCCGCAACGTAATGATTTATTTCGACGAAGCCGAGCAGAAGCGGCTGATCGAAAAGTTCTGGCATTGCTTGAATCCCGGCGGATATCTGTTTGTCGGTCATGCAGAAAGTCTTTTTGGGCTTACGCAAAAATTCAAGATGATTCATGTGAACAACGGAACTGCATATCAGAGACTCGAGGCCAATTCTTGAGCAGGATTCCCGAGGACCGGGGGGCTGAGCTGCGCACTCTGTTTTTTGAGAGCGCGTACGAACTGCTGCAGGCCCTGAACGAAGCGGGCCTCGAACTTGAGACGCGTCCGACCGACGAGGAAGTGATTCGCCGCGTGCGCCGCGCCGTCCATACGCTGAAGGGCGATTCCGCGGCTTGCGGCTTCCACAAACTCAGTGAACTTGCTCACGAACTGGAGGATGTTCTCTCGCCGGAAATTGCCCGCACGCGGGGCGCGCGCATGGCCGAAGTGGTTCTGGTTGCTGCCGATACGTTTGGTTCGATGCTTTCGGCGTACCAGCGCAATCTGGAGCCGGGAGCCACGGAGCCTCTGAACGCCATGATTCGCGAGCTGCTGGCAGAACCTGCCGAGTTGCCGGAAGGAATACCTCATCCGTCGCTGGTGCCGGCTCGCTTTGCCTGGACCGAATACGAACAGCTCATGATTTCCGAGGCAGTTCATCGACGTGAGGCGGTTTACAACGTTGCGCTGCGCATTGATCCCAACAGCTTGATGCGGGCTGCGGCATTCCAATTGATTCGCAATGTTTTGCACGGCACGGGAACCGTGATTGCGCTGCGTCCGGAAGACAACGCGTCCGCTGCGTCCGTTGAAATTGTGGAAGCAGCGCTTGCCAGCACGCAACCAGAAGAAAACATTCTGCAACGCTGCCGGATCCCATCGATTGTGTCTGATGTGCGCCTGGAGCGCGCTGCCACGCCCGAATCGGCAGAACACGAATTGCTGGGAGACTTGCTTGAAGCGCAGGCGGCTACTGATCTCGACCACCCTGAGGCGGGCGCAAAACCCGGAGCAGGAGTGTCCGCGGCTGCCGCTGTGGCGGAGAGTTCTCTGCGGGTGGATGCCGCGCGTATCGATGCGGTAATGAACCTGGTCGGTGAACTTATCATCGGCAAGTCCATGCTGAATCGCACGCTTACTGAATTTGATCAAGCGCATGCCCGCGATCCGCTCCGTGCCAAACTTGCCGACGCGATGGCGTTTCAGTCGCGAGTTTTGGATGAATTGCACAAATGTGTCTTGAAAATCCGCATGGTCCCGGTGGAGCAACTGTTTCGGCGCTTTCCCCGGGTTGTACGTGATGTCGCCAAGCAGTGCGGCAAAGATGTCGCTCTTGAAGTTGACGGTCAAAATACGGATCTCGATAAAGGCATTTTGGACTCACTGGCCGAACCGCTTATGCATCTGGTTCGGAATTCGGTCGACCACGGCATCGAACCCGCCGATGAACGCCTCACCGCGGGCAAGCCGGCACGCGGAACGGTCTACCTCAACGCCTATCATCAGGGCACACAGGTTGTAATCGAAGTGCGTGACGATGGCCGCGGCATGGATCCCGTGCGGCTGCGCAAGCAGGCTGTGGAAAAGGGGATTCTGAAAGCGGAAGATGCCGCCCGCCTTGCCGATAGCGACGCCTACAACCTGATTTTTGAGCCGGGATTCAGCACCGCTTCTGAAGTTACAGAAGTTTCCGGACGCGGCGTCGGCATGGATGTCGTGCGAACGGTGATGGATCGTTTGAAGGGTTCTGTTCATGTTTCCACGCTAAAGGGCAAAGGCACCACGATCCAGCTGCGTGCCCCGCTGACGCTGGCAAGTATCCAGACATTGCTGTTCCGAACCAACGGCCGGCTGTTTGCAGTTCCACTTTCCTCGGTTGTCGAGATTACCCGCATTCACGAGCATGAAATTCATCGTGTGGACCAGCGAGAAGTTCTTCGTTTGCGCGACCAAATTCTTACGCTTGTGCGGTTGAATAATCTGGAAAAGATCCATGCCGTCCAAACTCCAGAGCCGGGCAAGAAAAAGAAAAACTTTGTCATTGTAATTGGCGCGGCAGAAAAGAAATTTGGCTTGCTGGTCGACAGCATGGTCGGTGAAGAAGAACTGGTCATCAAGGCCCTGCCCAGCGACATCGTTTCCAGCGATTTGGTTAGTGGCGCTTCGATTCTTGGCGACGGAACCGTCGTGCTCATTCTGAATGTGCCTGCAGTCTTGGCCCGCATGAGCCGGATGATGCCGATCGGAGCGATCGCGTGAACGAACGGGTCCGAGTTCTCGTGGTCGATGATTCCGCGTTGATGCGGAAGCTCATTCCGAAGATTTTGGAACGCGACCCCTCCATTGAAGTGGTTGGTACCGCGATGGACGGCGCGTTTGCTCTGAAGAAAATTGCCGAACTGAACCCGGACGTCGTCACGCTCGATTTGGAAATGCCGCGCATGGATGGAATGGAAACGCTGCGTTTGATCATGCGCCGCGCTCCGTTGCCCGTGATTCTTTTCAGCACTCATTCCAAAGAAGGAGCGTATGCAACGCTCAAGGCCCTGGCTCTCGGCGCGGTAGACTTTGTCGCCAAGCCCACCGATGCGGCCGCTGGAAAGTTGGACGCAATTGCGGATCAGCTGATCGCCAAGATAAAAGTAGCGAAGCGCGCAGCTGGACGAAAATTGCCCCCGGCGCAATTGTTTGATGAACCGCCGGCTCCGAAAAAGGGAAGCCGTCCGCACATGGCGGCGAATCGCGTGATTGCGATTGGAATCTCAACGGGCGGGCCCAATGCGCTGCAGTACGTGCTGTCGCAAATTCCCGCTGATTTTCCTTCGGTGATTCTGGTGGTGCAGCATATGCCGGAGGGTTTTACCGAGATGTTCGCCAAGCGCCTGGACGAATGTTGTGCCCTGGACGTTCAGGAAGCCAGATCCGGTGATCTCCTGCATGCCGGACGTGTGCTGATTACGCCCGGAAATCGCCACATGATGGTGCGCCGCATGCCGCGTGGCGACATGGTAGTGCTGTCAGATGGACCGCCAGTGAATGGACATCGTCCATCTGCGGATGTGCTTTTTCATTCGGTCGCGCAGGAATTCGGGCCTTCCGCGGTTGGTTTGTTGATGACCGGAATGGGCGAAGATGGCGCGGAAGGAATGGGCGCCATTCGCAATGCCGGCGGAATGACAATTGCGCAGAGCGAAGAGACCTGCGTCGTGAGCGGAATGCCGCGCGCCGCGATCGTCAAGGGTTATGTCAATAAAATCATCGCTTTGGATGGAATTGGTTCGCATTTGATTTCGCAGTATGGTTCTGACCGATCTTCGACAGAAAAAGTAGATAAGAATGACAAAAATGAGAAATCTGAAAGGACACCCGTCTCTTCTCAGCGCTCGTAGTTCGCGCCGGGAAGAAGGAGAAGGCCATGGCACAATTCGCCGCTTTAACTCGTAAGGATAACCAGACTGTTCGATATCTCGTGGTAGACGACTCCGTCTTTGCGCGCAAAAATCTCATCAAAATGATTGAGATGTTTGGCGGTGAAGTAGCGGGGGAGGCCGGGGATGGCCTGACCGCCATCGCGGAATTCAATCGCACCAAGCCGGACATCGTGCTGATGGACATCACGATGCCACAGATGGAAGGGATCGAAGCGGTCGAGCGCATTGTGCGGCAGCACAGTGACGCGCGCATCGTGATGGTTTCCTCCGTCGGATACCAGGAAAATATCCTGGCGGCACTGCAAAAAGGCGCGAAACATTTTGTGCAGAAACCGGTGAAGCCGGAAGTGTTGTACGAAATTCTTCGGTATGTTTTGAGTGACGATCCCACGGCTGTCGGAGCACCGGTGGCCCTCGCAGGAGAACACCGCTCATGAGAATGGAACTGATTCAACCATTTATTAACGCGGCCGACGCCGTATTCGCCGAGTCGTTGCAGGCCCCAACGAAGATTGTGGATTTGACCATGGACGAGGAAACATATCGTCGCAAGGGAGTTGCGGCGATGATCGCAATTCGCGGCGACATTGAAGGACGCGTGATTCTGGATTTGGCTCCAGAAGTAGCGCTGAAAGTGGCGAGCCATCTAGCCGGAGTTCCGGTTGCCGAAAGCGAGCAGGTTGTTCGTGAAACGGTTTGCGAACTGGCGAATATGGTGATTGGAAATTCGGTGACGCTGCTCAACGATCAGGGGTTCCGGTTCAAGGTATTTCCTCCGGAGATTCATGTGACCGAAACCGGTTTGCAAGGCGGTTCGGATACCGAAGCGATGGTCTTATGCCTGGAAACGCCTGCTGGCGAGGTATATTTAAATATCTCGATGCATTATTTGAACCGGCGTCGGCATGAGCGCGACACGGTTGGGGCGCATAGCTAGTTGATGGTCGCAGTGCTGCAGCAGCCCCACTAAAACTCCACCCGAACGGGTGTCGCTGGCCCTCCCCTGCAAAAAGTGAAAAAGTTGCACTCGTTGTTTGATTCCACGAGATGGATTTCTTGCGTTTGCGTAGATGGAACGAAGGGTGCGAACTGTTCGCCGTATTGCGGGTGTCCGCAGGGGGCCTAGCGCATTCGGTTGTGGACGTGTTCGGGTCGGACGCCGATACCCACCAGCCGGGCGGGAATGCGGCGGAGGACCGGGAACCTTTGCAGGAGTTTTAATGGGAGCGGCAGGCGGCGGAGTGGTGCTTTGCGGCTCAGGGCGGGGTGGATAAAGTTTTTGTGGGCAAAGACCTGGAACGCTTGCGTCGTTTTTGTGGGAAATTCGCGGCGCTTTTGGACTCGGTGGAGCGTGCCGTCGATGGGGGAGCGATCAAGGAGCGCCGAATGCAGGATGTTGGCGGTGGCGACCGCGTCTTGAATGGCGAGGTTAATCCCGACGCCGCCGATCGGGGACATGGCGTGGGCCGAATCTCCGATACACAGCAGGCCGGGCCGGGCCCAGTTGTGCAGCCGGTCGACGGATACCGTCAAGAGCTTGACGTCAGTCCAGTCTCTTATTTCGCCTGTGCGCCCGCGCAAAAATGGCGCAACTGTTTCAAGCTCTTCGCGAAAGACCTCTAGGCCTTTTTCCTGAATGGCGGCGAAACCGTTCTTGGGAATAACGTAAGCACACTGCCAGTAGTCGTCGCGATCAAGGGTTACCAGAATCTTTCCGGCGCGAAAACGGCCGAGAGTCTGCATTGGATCATCAGGTTGCCTGGAAACACGCATCCAAACAACGTCGATCGGCGCGCCAAGATCCATCACGTGCAAGCCGGCTTTTTGGCGAATGATCGAGTGGCGGCCATCGGCTCCGACGACCAGATCGGCGCGGATTTCCGTTGGGCCGTTCTTACCATTCGTCCGGACACCCACCACGCGGTCATTCTCCACGAGCAAATCGGTGGCGGTGCATTCCATGTGCAGGCCAAATTGCGGATAGCGTTTTGCCCTTTCCGCGATGAAATTCAGAAAATCCCATTGCGGCATCAGGGCGATGAACTTGCAATGAGTCGGCAGGTGCGAGAAGTCGGCAACGGTCACTGCGAAATCTTCGATAAGAGCCCCGATTTGAGCAAGCTCCTGATGAGGGCGTTTCAGAAAATCCTTGAGCAGTCCCAATTCGTGCATCAATTGCAGAGTGGAGGGATGAATCGTGTCGCCGCGAAAATCGCGGAGAAAGTCAGCATGCTTTTCCAGGACCAGAACGTGGACGCCGGCCCGAGCCAGCAGGAAGCCGAGAACCATTCCGGCGGGGCCGCCGCCGACAATGCAGCAATTTGTTTGCAAAGCGGCGGAATCTCCTTGATACAGCATGGGTGTCTCCCAAATCCTTTGATGTGCCAGGCGGGGATTTTTAGTGCAATGCGCAGGCTGAATAGTGTGAGCGTATCACCGTTCGAATTCCTCTAGGTGATTTACCTGATTCATCAAGGCAGAACCCCGAGGCTGGCGCAGTTCGCGTCTCGACTGGGAGACGCGGTTTCGAGGGCGCCTGGCTGCCGCCGCCCGGCGACTGCCCCCGGACGAAATTTCCAAAGTAATTGCCGGCTCTGTGGGTGCGCTTCGGCGCGGGACATTGTGTCGGTGTCTTGTTTTAGTTGCAGGACTTATTACGGTGAAATACGATAGTGCTAGGTTTCGCTACGGTGTCATTGAGGGGGAAGGAATGGCAAAGAGGTCAACCCCCCCGATGCATTTCAGGACGATGATTCAAGCCGACGTTCCGCAAGGCCGCAACGGGAAACACAAACTGATCGTGACGACGATTCTAAGAGACTTGCACAACTTGCAGGCGGGTTCGGCGATAAAGGTTCCTCTGGCGGAGCTGGTGGAATCGAAGGAAAAGGTTCGTTCTGCGCTGAACCGCGCGACTCGCAAGAGAGGCCAGAAAGTGGCCACTGCAACGGACAACACATTTTTGTACGTCTGGAATGTGGAACCGTAAGAGGCGGTTGCAGGCTTTTCTTTTGGAATTTCCGCGCCGATCAATCAAATCACAATAAATCAAGTGGGGTTGGCTAAGCGCCTGGTTCAATGCCAGGTCGCAGGTAGGCGGCGCCGTGGCGATACAAGCCGACGGATGGAATGGCCTGTGAGAAAACGATGCGGATGGGGACGAAGATGGCGCCGCTGCCAGGCGTGAAGGGTACGGCCACTTCAACGCGGGAGCCTTCGGGATATTGATTCCGGCTGCGGAAACTAATGCCGCCCTTCGATAGATCTTCACACACAGCAACTTCTTCTTGAAAACCGCGGCGACGGATGCACGCCAACACGCGCGCCTTTACGCGCCCTTTACGCGCGTGCGATTGCGGCGGGGGATTACCCGATCATCGTCGGGGACTTTTCCATCTTCCAATTCCGGAGTGAGAAAAGCGGGTTGCGCTTCAATCCAGACGGAGGGGGAATCGCAGTGTTTGCAGATGCGCGCGACGCATTTGCGGATTTCAAAAGATTTTACTTCAACTTCATTGAGATAGACGACTTCGCGGCGCTGGCAGAAGCTGCATTCCATGAGAAGTCGGGCGAGCGCTTCCTCGGCTTTGTGGGGAGCAGGGAAGTCGATATCCCAAAAATCGGAACGGGGTTCGAGAAGGTGAAATGCGTAGAGGAATCCGTCTGGTTCGTGATCAATTTCCGCCATTATGCGGGCACGAGCGGATTTCCAGGCGTCTCCTTCCTGGCTGCGCCGAAGCGTAATGTCCTGGCCGGTGGAGAGTTTTTCGGCCAGACGCAAGACTCCGCCGTTGCGGCTGACGAGCAGCGTGTGGGCGGTGACCTTGACAGCGATACCTCCGCTGGTAAACCAGGAAGCCTCAATAGGCATCCGGAAATTGACGCGGTCGCTCTGCCGGTGTCCATCGTGTAAGGTGGTCATAATTCGCAAAAGGAAAGCTACAGGAATAGGCTAGCACGACGAAATGGTACCGAAGCTCATGGTGTATCGGCGCTTTGTCGTGGGTATTAATAACTTGGAGCGTCAGGCAGGGCCATGTTGCCGGGAAATGGGGTATTGTCTTTTTGGCGGAAGGACCGCAGGTAAAAGCGGCTTTCCGGCGTGTCATACGGCACACTATTGGTGTTCTGGCAGGTGGGTTTTACAGCGGAAATCGGGAGAATTATTGCGGTCGCGTAAATCGTGAGCAACGTCATTTCCATTGAGCAACGTCATTTCCATGGATGAACATACTTCGAAGTATAGCGCGCGGGCGGCGGCCCTTCGGGACCGCAGGTACGCGATCCGGTTTCCGTTTGCTGCCGATGTCGAGATGATTGATCTGGAGACCGGGGCCCGGGCCGACGGCGTCACTTCCGATTTGTCGCTGGGGGGATGTTTTGTTTGTTCGAGCAAGCCGCTGAAGGCGAAATCACGAGTGCGTGTTACCCTGACGCGCAAAGGGCAGTCGCTTGAGGCCCTCGGCGTGGTTCGGATTGTGAAGCCGCGGATTGGCATGGGCGTGGAATTTATCGATGTGGAAGAGAAGCACAACGCGGCCCTGACGCGGTGGCTCGATCAATTGCGCCGCGAATACTGAGAATCGGCAATCTCCCCAGAAAACAGAAGGCAAAGGTAGATAGCGGCCGGGCCGCCTGCGGCGGAGTTCCGCTTTCGTGGGCGTGTCTTTCGCTCCTCTTCAGGCGGCGCGCCGGGCGATCGAAACTCGGTTTAAGTCAGGACTTGGTCGAAGAGTTGCTGGACGGCACGGTGGGCTTCGAGAATGGAATTGCGGTGGTCCATTGCGCCGGCCAGATCAGTGTTGGCGAACGCCACGCGCCCGTGAGGAGTGTTACGAAGGACTTCGCGTGGGGCGGGCTGCCCGTTTTTGCCAAAGAAGAAACCGGGTTGCGGACTCACGTAGGCGTGGCCCCAACGGTTGAGGATGATACCCGCGATTTCGCGTTGCGCGTCGAAGCCGTACCGTTCGAACATCTCGGTGAATTGTTGGCGGATGCGGCGCTCATATTCTTTAAAGGAGGTGCTGAGGAGTTCGAGGCGGCCTTTATTGCCTTGCTCTTCTGTGCTCAGACCGGGATGTGGGTAGAGAACTTTTATTGAAAGTACTACGGGGAAGTCGGGATTGATTGTTTTTTCGGTGTCGCCGACTAGTGCTTTGCGCGTTACATCGAAGTAATTTCCTACGCCATCGAACCAACGGCAGCCGGTGATGCCGGCTTTTTTCAGGAACCGCCAATTGCGGACGGCGACGTTGGCCATCATGCAGGGCGAACGGTAGAACTGTGCGTAGGCAGCGCGTTGCGGCTCGGGGAGATCGCGGATGATGTGTTTGGTTGTCCAGCTGCCTCCAGCCATTACCGCGCTGCGGGCCTTTATTTTGAAAAGGCGGCTGCGATTTTCATAGGTGATGGCGAGTGTTTCAGATTTGTCGGGATCGCCGTCATGTTGGACAGAAAGGACCGTGGAGGAAAGCCGGATTCGCGCCGGAGAATGTGGGTCATCGAGGGCGGCGAATTGGATTTTGCCATTGGTAGCCCCTGCTACCGTGGGTTCGCCGGAGATGCTGGCCGGAATGAGCGTCTTCATCATGAGGCGCGCGATGGTGGCATTGCCGCCCGGGAACATTTGGTCCATTTCGCCTGCGGCCTCGTACGGATGGAGCGCTTCGTAGGCGTAGTCGTTGTAGGCGGAGAGCGCATCGGGACCGAGGCCCGAGCCGCCGCCTTCGACGGGAGAAAGGAAGGTGCGAATGGTTTCCTGGCTGATGCTGAAACGCTCCATGTAGTGCTGCTCGAGGGTGATGGTGTCGAGATAGCGCGAGATGGGATCGCCTTCGTATTGCGGGTGGCGAAATTTAACTTTCTCGGTGCTTAGGCCCCGGAACCAACGGAGCAATTCCACCTTCGTGAGGGGAGAGAGCGGTGCCGCCTGCAGATCCTTCCCGAGAGGATCGACAAGTAAGACACCCGGCTGGGCGCCGAACTTAGCGCCGAAGTAAAAAGCGTATTGGCCGGTGGGCAGTCCCGGGGATTCGTATGGAGTGCGGCCGGTGGGCATTTCCGGACCGGAGCCGCCCCAGGATTGGTAGGTGAGGCGCGGCGCATGCAGGCCGATGGAGTCGTAAAATCTGGCGATAAAGCTGTGCGGGTAGGGAATCTGGTAGATGGCGGAGCCTTGGTGAACGGTGAGGTGGTGGCCGTCGACGTCGAATTCGTTTTGCTTGGCTTCGCCGCCGAAGATGGGATGATTTTCAAGGAGTAAAATTGTTTTGTTCGGTCCGGCTTGGCGGAGGAAGAAAAGCGCGGCAGCGATTCCGCTGATTCCACCGCCGACGATCACGCAATCGTAAATTTCGCCGGTGTCGACAGGAGCGAGGGATTCATAAGCTCTATCCCGCAACCGGTGACCGGCCGACAAGACTTCAAAGGTGTTGCCGTTCGAGTTGGCGTAGTCGCCGATGCCGCCGTAGCCGGTGAGTTCGTCGGTGACGGATGTAGCTTGAGCGGATGGGCTGGAACCTGTTGCCAGAAGTTCGTCGGGAGTGAGTCCGCCCAAGAGCGCAGTGCCGGAGGCGAGCAAGGTTGCGCCGAGGAAATCGCGGCGAGTAATGGAGGTGTCCATCCCCAGCGATTTGTCCGCAGTTTTGGTTTTGTCCGGAGGCGCCAAAGTGGTTTGTTCTTCTTATTGTTTCGTGTCGAGCGGGTGTGCGCTTCTTTCGTAAAACTCTTTTTGCAGCTTGAGACTGGAGTCATCGGCTTTGACGGCGCGAATCGCTTCCGTGATGGTGCTGACCCAGAGTTTCATGTTGGCTTCACCGAGTTCTTTGCTGGCGATGGAGCCATCTCCGGAATAGTGATCTGGAAATTTTGCGTACCACCAGATGCCCGTGTAAACCGTTTCCGGGAGATGGACGTGATTTTGGTCGGCGCCGGATTCCTGATTCGCGCGATCAAGGTGGACTAGATCGGGGCGGGTAATCATCATGTTGGAGGTTTCAGATTGGCCGGCGTGCATGTCTACTTTATCTTTGTGCAGCGGATTGTCTTTTTCTTTGTTGGCGCCCCACTGGACATAGACGACATAGTCGTGTGGTTTTTCAAGTTGGCTTTGCCCAAAGTAGGGAAGCAGGCTCTCGTTGCCGCCGTGGCCGTTGACGATAAGAATCTTCTTGCAGCCGTTGCGCGACATTTCATCGGTCGTTTCCTGCAGAAGTTTGAGCTGAATGTCGCGGCTATAGGCGATGGTCCCGGGCTCGTGCTTGGCTTCGAAAATTTGTCCGAAGTAATATTCGGGGAAGACGACGGCGTATTCCTGCTCGGCAGCGTGGAGAGACGCATAGCGCACATCGAGCAGATCCGTGCCCAAAGGCAGGTGGGGGCCATGTTTTTCAAGGATGCCAAAAGGGAGCAGGCAGGTCCCCTGGGATTGCTGAATGGCTTGGCGGAAGTCCGCGGCAGTGAGCTCTTCCCAGTGTGTTGAGAGTTTGGTTTGCGCAGTCACGGAGAATGCAGCGCAAAATAGGGCAATGACGGCGAGTGCACGACAAATCATTACAGGTCCTCCTGGCTGCCGCGCATTCTAACCCTGACGAGGGGATTTATCACCATTGAATCGACCACCTAGTCTGGATTTTCACTGCATAAAATTGAGAATCGCCGAGTCATGGAGAATCGTGCTACAACATCGTGCGCAACTTGTTGTTCCTCCAGAAGAAAGGACCGTTGCATGTCAACGTCTGATCAATACGGAAACATTTTTTGTGGTTAGCCGGCGAGTGCGTTGACGCTTTGCGGAGCTTCCTGTAGGATTGTTTGAGTAAGGGCGCTTAGCTCAGCGGTTAGAGCGTTCGGTTTACACCCGAAAGGTCGTCCGTTCAAATCGGACAGTGCCCACCATAGTGACGATTTACCTTCAGTGGGGACGTAGTTCAGTTGGTTAGAACGCTGCCCTGTCACGGCAGAGGTCGCGAGTTCGAGTCTCGTCGTCCCCGCCATTCTTTTCAAGAAGTTGCGCGGTTCATCTGATCGGGTTATTGAACATACGTTGAACACTCGCAAATTTACATTAGCCCCG